>Ga0209800_10000889_pt1 | contig 37623 bp, 33 predicted proteins | sample Higcelweek8metaG_FD_187174 | JGI IMG/M metagenome (GOLD analysis project Ga0209800, IMG submission 187174) | Freshwater pond sediment microbial communities from the University of Edinburgh, under environmental carbon perturbations - High... | ecosystem: Environmental > Aquatic > Freshwater >...
TTAATATCAAAGATTCTTTAAAACGTAAGAAAACAGTAACTTATTCGAGGTTGTAGTGACCAAATTTTTTACACATATGCAGTAATACCAATGGATTGAATCACATTAAGTCGAAAGATGGGTTAAGTATTTAGAATTACAATGTAATTTTACCTCATTTCTATATATTTTTAAACATTAATTTCACGAGTGCTAAAAACCTGTCGTTTTTTCTTATAAACCTGTTGTTTTTGCAAAACAGAAAGATTTAAACAGAATAATGTCGATAAAGGAATTGAGGATTTTTTAGTATGCTACTTCGACAAAAACAAATCTTATTAAATTTACACTAACAAAACTATATTGGGGGAAATCAAAATGAAAAAAAGAATTATATCTATCATGCTTTTAATTTGCATTTTTATGACTTTTCTTCCGGTAACTGCTTTAGCAGCAAGTCAGGATGCTATGACGGAAAATGCTGTAAAAGAGATTGGAGCCAAGACAATAAATTCCTTTGGGGATGTATCGGAATCAGACTGGTTTTACAGTTCAGTGATGTATGTCCTTGAACATGGAATATTCGAAGGTACAGGAGATAATACCTTCTCCCCTAAAGGTGCTATGACACGTGGGATGTATGTGACTGTCATGGGGCGCTTCGCCGGAGTAGATCCGTCCAAATATAAGAGAAATGCCAGCTTTGCAGATGTGGATAAAGACATGTATTATGCTCCATATGTTGTATGGGCTTTCCAAAACAAGATAACAGATGGGATAGGAAATAACAATTTTGATCCGAATGGTACTGTTACCCGCGAGCAGATGGCGGTTTTTACCATAAGATATTTTAACGCCTATAATATAGATTGCGTTGCTTCACCAGAGGTGACAACAACACCTAAAGATATAACTGATGTGTCAGGCTGGGCGAAGGACTATGTCCTCAAGCTCTGGGCGGCTGGCTTGCTCAAAGGAGACGATGAAGGAAACTTCAAACCCAGATCAAGCGCTACCAGAGCCGAAGTTGCTACCTTCAGCATGCGGACCAACGAAATGGTAGTAACCCAGAAAGCAGAGACAGCCACACCTTCTACAACAAATACTCCGACAACTGCTCCAACGACTGTTTCGACAACTGCTCCATATGGCGGCATCCAAAGCGTAAAATATACTGTTGCTTTTCATTCAAATGGCGGCGGCACATTTGATTCAACAACAATCTCGAGTGGAAATTCTTTGGGGGAATTGCCTCTTCCCAAGAAAGATGGCATGATCTTTCTTGGCTGGTTCACAGATGAAGGAACTTTTCTAAATGGAGTGTCTGCAGATACTAAAGTAAATTCAAATATGGAGCTCTACGCCAATTATATTGAGAGCAATCCAGTGGCAGAAACTGATGAGAACACTACTACTAGTGTTAAGGACGTAGCTTCCGATTATAAAATAACAGTTATTTCATCGGATATATCTTTGACAGCAGATGATGTCAAAGCAGCCATTACATATAAAACCATTACCGAGGATGAATCAGAATTTAGCGGTATTTCTATTACAGGTAGTGCAGGGCTCTATACTATCGCGGCAACAAACGGATATAATAAAGGCTGCTCGTATGCATTAACCCTAAATGATGAAGAATTGACCTTCAAAGACGAAAGCAGCTCAGTTCGTACTTTCAATCTGACTGTTAAAATGCCTGATCCGGTACAAAATCTGCAACTTAACAGCAAGGTAAATTCAATCCCGGTGAGCGATATCGGAAGTATCACACAGAACAATCAGCAGGTTGGCAGCATTTTTGCTCCTTTATATAAAATTGAAAGCAGCGATTCGGTCAATGATATATCCGGGACATTCATCTACTCTGGAGACCAGGAACTTGCGATTGGCGATAACCTGGCTATATACGAAGGAACCGCACCAGAACAGCGTGTAGCTACCGATGATTACACTGGCCAGAATATCAGTTATGTAACTGTAACAGGTATTAATGGCAGCACCATCAGCTACGGGAGTACTGATGCAAAAGAAGTGTTGTTTATTCCGGATGTCCTTCCGGTAAATGAAACTGATGACCAGGATGGTTATGCAAACAATAATTCCATCACGATACTAATCAGTAAAATGACCTACACTGGAGACGATTTCGCAGATATGGGTCTTAATTCCTCTACTACTGTGGATTCGGGTGATTTTATGGCATTCTATGCCGGCTCAATGGATACTGCATTGTCAGTGACTTACGCAAAGATTTCCAGTGTCTCAACCATCGGTAACTATTATGTCATAAATTATAATATAGTAACCAAGTCGGATTTAATGTCCTGTATGGATATATCCAGTTCCCACGAGCTAAATTATAATCAACTATCTGAGGCTGTAAATCTTTCGGAAGTAAAATATGAGATCAAACAGCAGGTTCAGAAAAGCGGTTTTGCAAAGGCTGCCGCAAATTACCTTGTATCTCTTGCTCAGGCAGATGATGATACCAGAGATCAGGTTAGTAAAGAGCTTGGTATAAAAAACTTCTCCGTTTCCAAGGAACCAAATTCCGTAGTTTCCTTGGCTTCTTCAGAACCTGAAATAGATGTTGTTCCACATATTAGCAGTAACCTTGAGCATTTCAGCGGGGACGGTATGCACTGTGATGTCACTGTGACCTGCGTTGTGGACTTAGGTGACGGTGCGAAGATTACTGTGTCGGGAACCTTCGTTGAAGAGTATAAAGTAACTCTCAGTATTTCAAGCAAAACGATCTGGAAGTGGAAACATGTAATATTCTATTGCATTGACGAATATAAGGTTACTGCCAATGTAGACCTGTATAACTATACTTATCTATCATTGAATATGGATCTTGCCAAAGATAAAGTTAGCACGCCCTTAAAGATAAAAGACTCGATTAAGGATTTGAGGAATTTAAAAGATAACCAACAAGCAAACAAGGAAGTCCAACGCTTTTACGATCTGTATAAGCAGATGATCACCCGTGACCATAGCTATTTTGACCTTTTTAACGTTCAAATTTGCGATATTACCGGTAATATAGACCCTTTAAATATACTCGTATACGGCATGAAGGTAAGTTTCGATGTCTCTCTGGACGCGGATGTGTCTCTGGATACCGAATTTGGATATGAAAAAGGGACCCGTTTCAACTTTACGCTGAATGTCTTAAAAGCTAGCGCTACCTCTACACAAACGGATCTTGAAGACGAGCAATACAATTTCAGTGTTTATGCGATGGGCACGTTGGGCATTAAAGCTGGTATCGAGCTGGAAATTTCGGTTGGGCTCTTTAGTACTAGTCTTGATTCAGTTGGTATATCGGCTGAAGTAGGTGCCTATTGGCAGATATGGGGTTTCTTGTATTATGAACTAGAACACAAGAACAAGAAAACAACTACCGAATCAGGTGGCGGCTGCTATATGGAACTGGGAATTTATCTAACTATCAAACTAAATGCTCAAGTGTGCAGTGGTCTCGCTAGTACCGATACGACAATCTTTGATGACAGCTGGCCTTTATGGAGCGCCGGCTCACAATACTACACTTATGATTTTAATTATGTATTGACAGATAATAATGACCAAATTATCCTTAAAGGTGACAATCATACCTACAACATACCTTCGTCCGTATTTAACATGGCACAAATGGACTTTAAGACCGGAGATACGTCAGAAAAGAAATATAGCTCCAAAAACTTCACATATAACATCAAAGATGATTCATACCATGCGTTCGCTGTAAGCAAAACAGGAGTGATTACTGTGAAACCGCCGGATAAGAGCGATATAGCCGAGGCGACAATTGTTGTTACCTGGAACGATGCGCCTTTAGCTTTTACTTCGGCTCCTATATCACGTACCTTTTCACTTATTTGGGACAATCTTGACTCCAGCTACGTTATTGGATTTGACACGAACGGTGGCAAACATGTGAGCAGTATACGAGGTGCTTACAGGAGTGCCATATCATTACCGACGCCTACCCGTGCAGGTTATATCTTTGAGGGCTGGTATACCGATAATGATACGTTTAAGCATGCTTTTACTGAAAATAGAATGCCGGCTGCTAATTATATAATCTATGCAAAGTGGACTGCGGGCACAGCTGACTACACAGTACGGCACTATCAGCAAACAGTAGACGGAAGCAGTTTAGTTTTGGCAGATGAAAAGAATTTATTCGGTACAACCGACAGCAACGTAACTACGGCTGTAAAGAGCTATACCGGTTTTATATCTCCTGCCACGAAGACAGTGACTATATCCGGTGACGGCAAAACGATAGTAAATTATCTCTATCTCAGAAACAGCTATACGTTGACTTTTGACCCGAATAACAGCTCGGAAAATATTATAAGGACCATTAAATATGGGGTTGAAATAACAGCACCGTCATTGCACAGAGCAGGCTATGACCTAACAGGATGGGATACGCCAGTTGCCGCAACCATGCCCGCGCAGGATCTTTACTACACCGCTCAATGGTCGATAAATACTTATACGATTACCTGCGACCTTGCCGGTGGCAGCGTTGAGTCCAATAATCCTGGAAGCTACACCGTTGAAAGCGACGATATGAATCTGATTAATCCTACAAAGACAGGCTATATCTTTGCGGGCTGGACTGGCACAGGATTGCCCATTCCAAAAAGAACCGTAACGATTATAACTGGGTCTATCGGCAACAGATACTATTCGGCAAACTGGAAACCTTCAGGAGCAACTAATTATTCTGTATACCACTACAGAGAGGATTTATATGGACAATATACAATTCTTGAAGTCGAAAGCTTGAACGGTACTACAGGAACTAACACCGCTGCAGAAGCGAAATCTTATATTGGCTTTAGTGCAAACGCGTTTATTCAAAAGCTAATTGAAGCTGACGGCTCAACGAGTGTTGAGATATACTACCCCCGCAACAGCTATACTTTGACCTTTGATGCAAACGGCGGAACAGGAGGAAGTGTGGTCCCAGTAAAATACGGTGCAGCCATCATCGCACCTAATGTGACAAAACAGGGCTATACTTTTGCTGGATGGTCATCTTCTGTGGCTAATACAATGCCGGCGCAGAATGCGACCTACACTGCCTTATGGACGGAAAACAGTCCAGCAGACTATAGTGTTGAGCACTATCAGCAAAATATAAGTGACAATAATTATACCTTGACTGAAGATGAAAACTTGAGCGGTACAACTGGTGCAACAGCAACAGCGTCGGAAAAGAGCTATACTGGCTTTGCATATGACAGTAATGCCTCCGGCACCCTTGCATCTGGTACTATAGCAGCTGACGGAAGTCTTGTTCTAAAACTGTATTATACACGTAACAGTTATATGCTGACTTTTGATGCAGACGGAGGTGCTGGCGGAAGTTCAACTCCGGTTAAGTACGGTTCAGAAATAGCAGTGCCTACAGTGACAAAAACAGGCTACACACTAACTGGCTGGTCACCTGCTGTGGCTAGTACAATGCCTGCTCAAGACACAACCTACACAGCTCAATGGACAGAAGGAAGCGGAACAGCTTATAAAGTGGAGCATTATCAGCAGAATGTAAGTGACAACAATTATACCTTGGCTGAAACTGAAAACCTGAGCGGCACAACAGATGCAACAGCCACAGCAACTGCAAAGAGTTACACTGGTTTTACATATGACAGCAATGTTTCAGGCACTGTTGGAACTGGCACTATAGTAGCCGACGGAAGTCTCGGTCTAAAGCTGTATTACACACGTAACAGCTATACACTGACCTTTGATGCAAATGGAGGTACTGGCGGAAGTTCAACACAGGTGAAGTACGGTGCAGCAATAGAAGCACCTACTGTTACAAAGACAGGCTATACTTTTGCCAACTGGGCACCTGCTGAAGATGCCACAATGCCAGCGCAAAACACAACCTACACTGCCCAATGGACAGCAAACAATGATATTCCATACAGTATAGAGCACTATCAGCAGAATATATATGACAATAACTATGGTTTGGCTGAAACTGAAAACCTCAGCGGCACAACAGATGCAACAGCCACAGCAACTGTAAAGAGCTATACTGGCTTTACATATGACATCAATGTCTCCGGCACAGTTACATCTGGTATTATAGTAGCCGACGGAAGTCTTATTCTAAAGCTGTATTACACACGTAACAGCTATACACTGACCTTTGATGCAAATGGAGGTACTGGCGGAAGTTCAACACAGGTGAAGTACGATGCAGCAATAGCAGTACCTACTGTTACAAAGACAGGCTATACTTTTGCAAACTGGTTACCTGCTGTAGATGCCACAATGCCAGCGCAAAACACAACCTACTCTGCCCAATGGACAGAAAGCAGCCATCCATTTGGGGCAGGGACTTTAGAGGATCCATACCTTATAGCAAGTTCTGCTAATTTGAAGTGGGTTTCTGAGAATAACACAGGTAATACAGGGTTTAGTGGAAAGTATTTTAAACAAACGGCAGATATTGATATGTCACCGACAACTTTGGAGACATGGATACCAATAGGTGGGGTGACAAATAAGTTTAATGGCACTTATGATGGAAATGGATATTCAGTTGAGAATCTATGTATTAATACAGCAACTATTCGCCAAGGGCTGTTTGGAGTGATTGGTGATATAGGTACGGTTATGGATTTAGGTGTAACGAGTGTTGATATAACATGTTCAGCCCATAACAATACAACAGGTGCATTGACAGGTGCACTGGTTGGGACTCTCTATGGTAGCGTATTACGTTGCTATTCAACAGGTACTGTCAGTGGAGACGGTAATATTGGCGGCTTGGTTGGATATTCATATGGAGGTACTTTAAAAGATAGCTATAGTACATGTACAGTCCTTGGTAATGGAGGGTCAGTAGAAACATCATGGGATCAAGTTGGAGGATTGCTTGGGAAATTAGCTTTGGTAGAAGGAAGGACCGGATCTGTTTCAAATTGCTATGCAACAGGAAATGAAATTGCTCAAAATCATGATCAAGTAGGTGGACTTGTTGGGGAAATAGATACAAACCAAGAAGTTTATAGTAGCTTTGCTACGGGCACTGCTACGGGTAATACTAATGTTGGCGGTTTTTGTGGTGTTCTTCAAGGACCAATGTATAACTCATATACAACAAGCGGTACATTTAAGGGATCTTCTGAAGGAACAATAATTGGTGGAATAATTGGTGTGACGTTGTCGTGGTTTATGGATATTTCAAACTTTACTACACCAGGAAATTGGCATGAAACACACCAATGGGATTTTGTTAATACATGGGCTATTAATCCAAGTATAAATTATGGACTTCCATATCTTAAGAAATCTAAGTTAGGTAGATAGCCACAATGTTTCTGAAGGTAACGTAAAATTAAATTTGATAAAAGCGCCTGCTTTGATTGCTGAAGCAGGTGCTTCTGGCAACTAACAGATGAAATAAAACGAAAGGATGCTGATGAGAACTCTTATTGGAGGATGTTCAAAAAGCATTGTTGGTGGAACGAAAAGTAACCCGATTAAGTGCACATATTGTGAGTATAAAGATTTTTATGCAGTAAATGAATTACTCAATTTAAATCATCAACAACCTCTTTATCTCCGATTTTTGAAGATTCCATTACCTCAAATAAAACAAATTTTTCAGGATAATTATTTCTCACATCATTCCACTTCATATTAATCCCTCCAATTCTATAATATCAGTATTATAATACCTCAACCGCCTTCTTATTCATAACGAACCCTTCGCTTACTAACCATATTTTATCAGATTAGATCCACTTTCGTTAGCCCTTTTATTATAAGTTCATCTGTAGTTCCACTATAGAAGAACCCTAATAATTCACTAATACTATTGCTACTTGAAATTGATGGTGTCCATGTTGGTTAACAATTAATATTTGCTTTTCTAGCTAGACTGCATAAATCTCTGACATTAAGTACATATTCCTTGCCATCTTTAATGAAGCGTGTTCCACATTGTCTAAATTCAAAATGAACTCCTTTAGTTATGCACTGACTACGGATAGATAAAACCCAATTGTAATCTAGTGCTCTTGCGTTTCTATCCGATTCTCCGCCAACTACAACCAACTCAACATTGCCTAAGTACTTTTCAATATTTATCTCTTCAATAAGTGGTTGGCAAATAACATTTCTATGCTTTATTGGAAATGTTGCAAACTTTGAGAGTCTAAAGTCGGCTCTGTCTTGATTCTCAACAGTGCAGCTAACAGTTACATTATCATATCCATCATTCCAGTCACTAGGAATACACTGCAAAAACCTTTCGATTCTCTTTGTAAGAAAGATGAAATTTAAGTCTGATCGTTCTTTTATCATTTTCCAACATTCTTCTCTCCATTCATCAGCTTCTTCAATAAGAAAGTCTGTAGAAAAGCATACATATACAGTTTGACCTGATTTTATCTTATATTCACATTTTTTATTCTTTGAAACAGGCGCATTAAAATCATCTGTTTTTACAATAGTATTTGTGTCTACATCTCTTTTGGCATCACCTTTATGAATATAGCAGTATTTACATCCTTCGCTATATTTATGACAGCCACGCCATGGATTCCACATTGCCATAATAACACCACCATTTTCAAATGCACAATATCTAATTCTTAATTTGCTCCGTTATAACTCAAATCTCGCCATTTAAAGAACTCATCATATGTTTTGCCACTAAAGTCATTCTTCAACATATTTACATTTTATATAATTTTACATACCAAAACAACAAAATTGACATCATTTAAGTTAACTCATGCAATAAAGATTAATCCATACTAATAATTGTATTCATTTGTTCTTCAATTGATTTGAGTTGTTCATATTTTAAAGCCTTTAAAAACTCTAGCATATATTCATGCCAAAGAATTCCAGTGTCAATTTCCACAGAAATAGTTTTTGATAAATCCATTTTATCATCTCGCATTTCATCGGAAAATATAATTTTCGCAAGAAGGGACAACTCCTGATTACTTAATTCTGAAAAGAGAAGAGCGTACTCATCCCCAAACAGACAGTCAGCCTCAAGTACGTCTATAAAATCCTCCATGGAATAAATCTCAGACCTAATTATTTTGATCTTTGTTGCAGAATCTAATCCACTTATCAATCTGTCAACCAATTCAGAAAAATCCTCATTCATCATTTTATCCCTATCGATGAATATAGTTTGCTCTGTCGTTGTAGGAATGACATCTTCAAGTAGAATAATCTTATTAATACTTTTGGTTTCTATAGCAAATTTAAGTCTTGTTTCTAATATTGTTTTATATCTTTCTATATATTCTGAAAGTATAGTTCCCTTGATGTTCATATCACTAATTAGCTTGTTTATAGCTTCATTTATAATCAAATTCAATTTAAGCAAATTAATTTCAGATAGTTTCTTCACTAAAATATCATATTGTATTGAAGATATGAAAAGTTCTTGTGTGCTTCCATTTGAAATCACAGAAAAAAAACAAGCATTCATAACCAATTCAAAAATATTGGTTACAGTTTTTGTGTAATCAATTTTATATATATTTCCATAAATGGTCAAAAGCTTGATGATCTCCTGTTCAGGAAACAAATTACAAAATTCATTTTCTATATCAAGGGTTTCCAGATATCTCCTGACATAAAAAATTCCACTTACACTAATGTCATCAAAAAGCAAAGGATAATCTATAGATGACATTGTATTATGAGCGTCAAAAACAGCTCCATATTTTTCGAAAAATTTCGGAAATGCCTCATCTATAGTTAAATCATAAATCTCAAGGCCTACTTTCAGTCTGCTACTTCTTATGTTTTCGTATATGAGCTTGCTTTCATTAAAACACGCTGTAACTATTTCGAGCCCCTTGTCGTATATTTGGTTAATATGGTCTGACTTTAGAGCTTCAATATCAGCTTCTGTTTCATTCAAGTTTTTTAAGCCAGCGTCAATACAATAAAGAATAGATCTCATGATATTCTCAGCTGTCTCAACAGTAACAGAAGTACTTTGACCATTTGTATATCTCATTATCAAATCCTTTAAAATGTTCATCACCTGAAGTAGAAAAGATTCCTTTTCCACATTGCTAATAGAGGCATTACGCACACCTTCATTTAAGACTGAAAGGGCAAAGTTCTTTTGATTTAAGTTCTTTCTTTCGTTCTTTTTCACTATCTTCAATCTTTCTCCTCCTTCAGAATTAAATCCTTATGCCAATTTTCTTTCCTAAAGGCCTCAGCAAAAATCTGCAGCTTACCCTTAAGGAGTTCTATTGAGCCTCCGCAAATGTTCTCAAAATAATCCTTAATCAATTTTATAAGTACATCGTCGCTAATTTTGTCCTCTGTTTCATTCTTCATATAATAGAAAATTTCATGCAATTCATGGAGAGTATCTGCATATGTTTCTGGTGTTATATAAGCAGAATTGCAAAAATTTAAAATAATGGATTTGGACACTTCAATGCCAATATCTATTCGGCCAATATTCCGAAGGTAGGTATTTCTTTCCTCAAGTATTTGAATCGTCTCTACCTCCGTTAATAACAATCCAAACTTGCTTGATTCCTCGTTCAATTGTAAAATTTCGTTGACCTGCTGTGTTTTTTGTGCCAACTCCATTGAGTTTATAAATGGTACTAACATATGTCTTCACTTCCTTTTAAATAATCATAATTATTTTTGCATTATTCAAACAATAAAAAAGCCTCTTTTATGTACAGACAAAAGTGACCTTGAATAAATTCTATAAGCTTGTATTAAATTAGCTCTCTTCACCGATGAGTGCTAACTTAATATATCACAAAAATATTATTATAGCAAATTTGATTGTTAATAAATTCCTAATTCTGTTTTTATTGTTGGATTATTCATCTTATCTAAGCTTATCTATTAAACTGGTTGAAATTAGTTGCGAAAAGTGTTATGCTTTCAAAAGTGAAGCTGTTTAGAGGCTACTTTTTAGTGATAAAGAAAGGTAATAATATGTTAAAAGCTGAAAACTTATCCTGCTCATTTCCACAAAAAGATTTATTTAATAAGATTTCATTCACATTAGAAGATGGTCAACATTGCGCTTTTATAGGAACAAGCGGCAGTGGAAAAACTACATTAGTAGATATAATTATGAATCCAGAAGCATATATGTTTGATGGAAAGTTAGAGTTGGATCCAAATTGTAGGATTGGGTATGTAAGTCAATTCTCACAGCTAGATAATACAAAAGATACTACAGTTTTCGAGTATATAAGTGAAGAATATACTAAGCTACAAAATGAAATAACGTCTATTTGTACTGAAATGGAGACATCTTCAGATATTGATACTTTACTAGAAAAGTATCAACAAGCTTTAGATGAATTTAATGCAATTGGTGGAGATGACTTTGCAAGTAACATTACTAAGAAATTAAATCTTGCAAACCTCGCCAAGATTAATGATCTAAAGGTATCCCAACTTAGTGGTGGTGAATTCAAGCTTATTCAGGTAATTAAAGAAATGCTTAAAAGCCCAAATTTAATGATAATGGATGAGCCAGATGTTTTCTTAGACTTTGAAAACCTTAATTCTCTTAAGAATTTAATTAATTCTCACAAAGGAATAGTTCTAATTATTACACATAACAGATATCTATTGAACCACTGTTTTAACAAAATTATTCATCTTGAAAACAAGGAACTCCAAGAGTTTAATGGAAGATATGTCGATTATAACTTCTCGTTACTTCAAAGCAAAATTGAGTTACAAGAACTCTCTATTGCTGATGATGAAGAAATAGCAAGAAATGAAATCATAATCGATAAACTAAGACATATCGCAACTTATAATGCTGAAGCGGCTAGAGGGAAATCGCTAAAATCTAGAGTTAAATATCAGGAAAGATTAGAAGAACGTAGAATTAAAGCGCCCTTTGTATATATAAAACAACCAGATATCGATTTAACTATTGATAATGAAATCGCAGAGACCATTGCTTTAAAAGTTACAAATTACAGTGTTGCTTTTGATGAGTTGCTTCTAGAGAATGTTAACTTTGAGATTAAATCTACTGATAAGGTCGCTCTTATTGGTTCGAATGGTACTGGGAAAACCACTTTATTGAGAGAAATTTTTAAAAACAATCATAATTCTATTGAAATAAATACTGACATTAAAACGGCATATTTATCTCAACTTCAAACAGAAATTATAAATGAGTCTAATACCCTGTTTGAAGAATTCTTCGATGCAGGATTTAAAACATATCAAGATATTATATCATATCTTTCAAACTATGGTTTTGACGAAGACGTCATTTCCAAAAAAATAAGCAATCTATCTGGTGGAGAAAAGAATCTACTTCAACTAGCTAAAGTTTCTGCCCAAAAAGCAAACCTGCTGCTACTTGATGAACCAACAAGTCATTTAGATACCTATTCACAAATAGCACTCGAAAAAGCTTTGACGCATTACAAAGGCGCGATTCTAATGATTTCTCATGATTACTATACTATATCAAACTGTATGGATTATGTTTTATTGATTGAAAATAATACCATTCGAAAAATGAGTATTCGAAAATTCAGAAAACTGATTTATGCTAGTCATTTTGATAAAGATTATTTAGAAATTGAACAAAAGAAAAAACTATTAGAAACAAAAATTGAATTGGCATTAAAAAATACTAAGTTTGAGCTTGCAAAAGCTTTATCAGGGGAATTAGAAGAGCTGATTAAGTTAATCTCACCTCCTTTAATTGATTGATTAATTAATTATCATTATAGATAAAGTAATGTATAATACTTTCTTTTCGACTTTTTCTCAATCGATAAGCTTTCAGTTCCACCGTAAGCGCAAGGTATCGATGAAATAAAAATATAAGGGTTATTGCACAAGTAGTTAAAAACTATAGTGTAATAACCCTTTTGTTTTTGTATTAAATACCTGATATAGTATACACCATCAAACAGCAATGTTTGATAGGCTGTTTTTAAAAAATAAAAAATTAATATGATAAAGTGTAAGATTTTCGCTCAAAAGTTGTAATATAGGTGAAATGGGGTAAGCAAATGGAAGACATCAAGATAGTTCAGTTGTTCTGGGACAGAAATAAAAGTGCAATTTCAGAAACGTCAAAGAAATATGGCATGCAAAACAATAAAAATACACTAGAAAAAGAACATTATTCAAATTATTATATTGTGTTTTATGAGAAAAATTCTAAGATTGCAGTTGGAGTAAATCTGGCAACGCAAAATGAAGTTCAGTTGACAAGGTGTGATTAATGATGCAAAGGAGCGGTTCTTGTGAATCGTTCTTTTTTAATGAGAAATGGTTTTAAAAGCTTTATAGTTGTGCTATAATTTTAAGGCTATGTTTATAAAGAATTTGAAATAAAAGTTATAAGATTAATGGAGGTCTTAAGGATGGAGAAGTTACCAAATTGTCCAAAATGTAATTGTGAATATACTTATGAAGATACTAATCTTTTGATGTGCCCAGAATGCTTTTGGGAATGGGACCCTAAAGATGCATCAAAAAATGAGGATGCAAAGATAATAAAAGATGCAAACGGCAATGTCTTAAATGATGGTGATACGGTTACTGTAATCAAAGATTTAAAACTAAAAGGCAACTCATCAATTAAAAGAGGAACAATAGTAAAGAATATAAGGTTAATTCATGAACCAAGTGATGGTGTCCATGACATTGATTGCAAAGTAGATGGTTTCGGTGCTATGTTTTTGAAATCTAGTGTTGTTAAGAAAATATAATCAGAGTAAAAGATTGATTGTATTTAAATGTAAATATTGTACATATCAACATTAATGCTGGTAATTAACAGTGTTAATGTTGTTTTTATGTTTATTTTTTATTGAAAAAAAGAGGGTTGATAAATGTCTAAGAAGTTTGAGAAATTATCAAAAGATCATATAATCCAAACAACAATAAAGCTTATAGATAAGAACGGTGGTGCTTCTTTTGTGAAATGCTTGATCTTATTCTAACCTGACCACTTGGCTATTAAAAACCGCTCTTATGGACTTGTTTACTAAAACCGAAAAAATCATGTTTTATAGCCCAATTAATCCACTCATCACTTAATAATGCCTCTTTGGTTAATTCACTGGGATAGGGAACCTGCATTAGGAATACATCGGGCATTGTCCCATAAATTGAAGTTGGTCTGCCATCTACATTATAGGATAATTCTACATCAGACCGAAAGCAAAGCATTTGCAAAGCTATCCGCAACTGAAATAGAGTTTGTATCCATTAAAACAATAATTTCTCCGTTAAAGTTAGAACTATCTTTAGGACTTAGTTTCTGCGCTCTTTATATCCTGGAAGCTTATCTAGGAACAACCTGCTTACGGTTCCGTCCTTATGTTTAAACGAAACTTCCCGCCCTTTTATATCCTTCCCTGGATCTCTCATAAATAAATGTTGGGTATACACTTTATTCTGTAATACCATGTGCTCAATTTTGTTCAATGAAACAAATTGAGCACATGGTTATGAATATAATCCATTTCACATTCTGTTATTCTACCTACTTTCTCGATCCACATTTCAAATGTTTTGTTAGATACTTTTTTTCTTGGTACAACGGCATATTCAAGTACAACAACTCCAAAAATATCCTTTGTTTCATATGGTTTATCAAGATTAAAGCAACCTTCTGAATTATGAATTATTTGCTGATAAACTTGGTGAGTTGCATTATAAAACAATCCTTCTGGAATTTATTTTAGTCTACAACCGCTAAAACACCCACCAACATTAATTTCATTTATATTTTTATTAGCAAACAATCCTTTTGGAACTTCTGTTATGCCACAATAAGAAAAACAATACTCGAAGTATTTTGCATTAATATTATTAGCAAACAATCTTTCTGGGATTTCAATTATGCTACTACAAACAGAAAAACAATACTGGAAGTAAGTTGCCTTAATATTATTAGCAAACAATCCTTCTGGAATTTCTGTTAGGCTATTACAATCCTTAAAACAATATCCAAAGCCAGTTGCCTTAATATTATTAGCAAACAATCCTTCTGGAATTATTGTTAGGCTACTACAACCCATAAAACAATTACTAAAATCAGTTGCATTAATATTATTAGCAAACAATCCTTCTGGAATTTCTGTTAGGCTACTACAACCCAAAAAACAACTACTGAAGCTAGTTGCCTTAATATTATTAGCAAACAATCCTTCTGGGATTTCTGTTAGGTTACTACAACCTTCAAAACAACAACTGAATCTAGTTACATTAATATTATTAGCAAACAATCTATTTGGAATTTTTGTTAGGCTATTACAATCTTTAAAACACCAATCAAAGTAAGCTGGATTAATATTATTATCAAACAATCCTTCTGGAATTTTTGTTAGGCTACTACAACCTTCAAAACAATAATTGAAGCTAGTTGCCTTAATATTATTATCAAACAATCCTTCTGGAATTTCTGTTAGGCTACTACAACCCATAAAACAACTACTAAAATCAGTTGCATTAATACTATTAGCAAACAATCCTTCTGGGATTTCTTTTAGGCTACTACAAACTTTAAAACAACTCTCGAAGTTAGCTGCATTACTAGCAAACAATCCATTTGGAATCTCTGTTAGGTTACTACAACCATAAAAACAAAATCTAAAATCAGTTGCATTAATACTATTATCAAACAACCCTTTTGAAATTACTGTTAGGCTACTACAACCCATAAAACAACTACTAAAATCAGTTGCATTAATATTATTATCAAACAATCCTTTTGGGATTTCTTTTAGGCTACTACAACCTTCAAAACAACTCTCGAAGAAAGTTGCCTTAATATTATTAGCAAATAGTTCTTCTGGAATTTCTTTTAGGCTACTACAACCTTTAAAACAATTCCAGAAGATAGTTACATCAATATTATTGACAAATAAGTCTTCAGGGATTTTTGCTAAGTTTGTACAACCTCTAAAATACTCATAAAAACTATCATACCCAATGTTCGGGATAGGTTTAACTACTTCTATCAAGTTTTTATCTTCTTCGAAGTGAATTGGCATATAATTAAAGGAACTTACTTCTATTGTATATGTACCTACTGATTCATATTTATGTTTACTGGTGGAATAATCAGTTATTTCACTTTTTGTGCCATCGCCCCAGTCAACTACTATACCATAAGTTGTTGAAGAAGAAGTTATGGGAAATTGGTATACTTCATTTTCGTTATTTGTTTTAATCTTGAACGCAAAAGCTTTTTCATTAGTTTCTGTAAGTGTTGGTATTGATGTAGTTGTTGTTATTGATGTTGGTGTTGGTGTTGTCGAAGCTTCGATCAGTTCAGGATAACTACTAGTTGTTGAATTAAAATGTTTGGCTACAATTAAAATATCCGCCATGTTTATTGAGGTATCCTTGTTAAAATCGCAGACAGCATTATATCTGGAATTGGATGATACAGTGTTAAATACCTTCGCAATTTCAATGATATCAGCCATGTTAATTGCTCCATCTTGTATTCCTGAAACAGGCAGGTCTCCTGCCCATATTTCCGCTGGAGATGATTGTGTTCCAATTGTTAATGAATATTTACTACAGATAATATTTCTTGTCAGATATCCGGGTTTTGATATTTTGAATGTATAATTTTCGGTTACTGATGTCGGAAGTCTGTTAAAACTAAAGTATCCATTTTCATCGGATAATGTACTTATATTGGTTCCATCAACTTCAACCATGAATCCTGATTTAATATCTGCTGCGCTTGAAGTAACATCGGGACATATGTATCCAGAACAAACGACATTTTCGGTGTCAACGCTCGAATTGGCTGCATAAACACCAATACATGGTATTACAGCCAAACTTACCATCAGAATAACCGTCAGAAATAGACAAAGCTTTTTGTTTTCAATCATTCTAAATTACCCCCATTAATAAATAAATAATAATAAATTAATCATATATAAGTCTATCCCATTTATAACTATAGTTCAACCTTTTTAATAAGTAATAAAATTTTAAAAAATTCTATGAACACCTATTTATCCGAAACATCTTCAAAGCCTTTAATAAATAGCCAAACCGGAACCCTTTGCCGCCTCCTGACATTGATAACAAAACATGCTCATAATAAACCTCCTCTGATTTTTTGGTGCAGGTGCTTTAACAACAATCAGTTCCAAAACCTGCTCATTGTAATTTTTTACATTCATTTTTGTATTGAAGGGAATTTTGAGAATCATATGATTATAATGAAGATTATCATCCTGAATAACTTTTTCAATAGTTTTTTCATTGCCAGTATTCATTGGAAACACTATTACCATATCAGACTTTTATTCTGATGATATTCTTGGAGGAAATTTAAATTTTTCAAGCAATCCCCGTTATCCAATGACAGTTATATCCAAGCTCCCTTCTGTCATATTGGAAATTAACAAAGAATTACTTTTTAGTCTTTTCAGCACACATCCACATTTTTTAAAAACATTTCTTGAATTTATTTCCGATCATGCCTCCATTCAAACACTTTTGTCTACCGTGGACAAATGGAAAAGGTAATAATGCTTTATGCATAATAGGATTGGGATGTAACTGTGAGCTATCCATTGAAGATGTTCAAAAACTACTTAATGAAGCAGATTTGGAGGGTCGTTTTGAGGTATTATCCTCAGAATGTTCCTATTGATTAAGAAAATAACAAACTACATCTATCCTTTATCCTCGACAGCTTAAAAATAGCCGTTATCTATCTTGTATACTCAACCCCACTATATTTTAAACAGTCGATATGTTACCAAGAACAATAAAAATAAGGGTTCTGGAGCATGATATCCACTCACCACAACCGGTGAAAACAGATACCATACTCCAAAATCCTTATTCTAAAGGCTTTCAAACCTTATTCACTTTCTACACGTTGTATCAAACATACCGTCTCCACGTGCGTAGTCCAAGGAAACATATCCACTGGCTGCGCTTCCAAAACACTAAACCCGTTTTCGCTTAAAAACTTCAAATCCCTTGCCAGAGTAGAAGGGTTGCATGACACATAAACAATCCTATCAGGTCCGATTTCTACCAATGTCTTGAGTAGGGCCTCATCACAGCCTTTTCTCGGTGGATCAACTAAAACTACATCTGCTTTGATATCAGAGTTTACAATCTTTTCAGCTTGACCTGCTACGAACGCTACATTTGTTATTCCATTCATTAGGGCGTTCTTTTTTGCGTCATTTACAGCATCCTCAACAACTTCAACACCGAAGACCTTTTGTGCGTTGCGTGCAAGAAAAAGTGAGATCGTACCTGTACCGCAGTATAGGTCAAAGACAGTTTCGTTTCCTGTTAATGCCGCATATTCAAGTGCTTTTTGGTAAAGGACTTCGGTCTGAATTGGGTTAACTTGAAAGAATGATAGGGGAGAGATCCTGAATTTCAAATCACCAATTGAATCAACAATTGCGTCTTCGCCGTATATTTTGATATTCGTATCTCCTAGAATTATGTTTGTGTTTTGGGTATTAATATTTAAGAAAATGCTTTTAACACTAGGTTCTTTATTAAGAAGATCCTTTACGAGCTGGTCCTTATGAGGCAGATCTTTTCCGTTTATAACCACTACAACCATTGTATCACTGGTCTTAAATGCAACTCTGGTCATAATGTGTCTGATAAGACCTTTGCCAGTCTTTTCATCATAAACGGGAATGTTAAAGCTATTAATAAAATCCCTTGCGATATCTTTGATTCTGTCGCTAATCTTATTTTGAATAGCACAGGTGCCAGCTTCTATTATCTCATGTGAACGTTTTGCATAAAATCCTGCCACTGCTTTTCCAGATATGATGCCTACTGGAAATTGGGATTTATTTCTGTAAAAAAATGGTTCTTTCATACCAATAGTATCATGGACTTTGACATTATCAAGCTTGCCTATCCTCTTTAAGCTTTCTTTGACAAGATTGGTTTTATATAAAAGTTGGGTGTGCATGCTCATATGCTGCAGGCTGCATCCTCCACAGCGTTTGTATGCAGGACAAAACGGTTCTGATCTGTCTTGCGATGTTTTCAATACTTTTAAAAGCTTTCCAACACCATATGATTTGTTTAACTTTATTATTTTTATTTGTACATCTTCACCTTCTATTGCACCATCAACAAATACAGTAAAGCCGTCAATCCTTCCGACCCCCTGACCTTCATGGTTCATTCCTGTTATATTCAATGTGAATTCTTCGTTTTTTTTAACTGGGAGCATTATTTTCCTCCGTTTACTGGGATTTTGTATTTTTACTATATCACTCTATATAAGGTCGGATAGACCCTTTCTTTGTGGTTTTATATCATTATCTATTTCTAATAATCTCTTCCACGATTTTTCGGTTTCAAACTTCAAAAATTCGTATAATGGATTTATTTCTTCAGATTCATCATACTTTTGCAAACACTCATAGTATAAGCTTTTGTCGTTATCATAAATAATAATTGGTGGATGGTTATGGGTCAGAAGATAATAATTTAAAAGTGTCCTTCCAACACGACCGTTTCCGTCAGCAAAAGGATGAATGTACTCAAACCTTGCATGAAAGTATGCAGCAACTTTCAAAAAATTGCTACCATAAAATTCATTTATTTCATCAACTAATTCTTGTAAGTCTTGTTCAACATCTTGAACGGATGAACCTACTTCGTTAATACCTGTCACATAATCATGTTTCTTAAACTCGCCAGGACGTTCTTTGTTCTCAATATATCTTCTTTCATCGTAAGGTCCGCTCGTTAAAATCCTATGAATTTCTTTGATTAACTCAATACCTATAGGATCTTTATTTATTATGTGTTCTTTTAAAAATTCATAGCACAACTTTTGATTTTGTTGCTCAAATAAAGACCTTGGGCTTCCTGTAAAATTATTAACTCTACTATTTTCAAAGATTTCCCTTGTGTCAGAGTAAGTGATTTCTTCATTTTCAATCTTCCCTGAATGGTAGGCAAATAGTATTCGAAAATTTTCAAGATATTTATCCAAAGCAGATATAGAGTCAATTTTATATGATTGCCATAATTCAACAATATGGTTATATTGATCCATTATAGTTTACTCCTATCGACATTACTAGCATTGAGTTTGATGTTGTTTTTATACACCAAACTAAGTATATCATATTAATGTTACCAACTATATGCAAAATTAAAAAAGTTGAAATATTCTCTGTTCTCTAACTAATATTATCTTCCATAACATCAAGAAAACTGATATTATTAACTTATTGTTAAATTGGGAATAAGATATAATGATAAGGTTTTAAAACGTAAGTTATATTAAATACATTATTAGTCTTACATTTAGCAGTTAGATAAATGTAATAGATTAATCGTATTAATATAGGCAAAATTCTAGTAGGGGAGAGGGAACAATGGAAGACAAAGCTGTCAGTACTTTTACAAAAGTTCATACTTCGGTATCGTTTGTCGTAATGATTTTAGTTAATGCACTAGCAAATATTATACCTTTTAATGGGATGACTACAGGTCAGGTTTCAGACTCGTATCCAAATCTTTTTGCACCTGCCCCAATAACATTTTCTATCTGGGGTGTTATTTATCTGATGCTTGTAGGATACTTAGTATATCAATTTGGTGTTTTCAAGAAAAAGGATGGATCATTCAACAAGGCACTAATTGAAAAGACGGGAATACTATTTACAATAACATCAATAGCAAATACAGCGTGGATGTTTGTCTGGCATTATAAAGCGATTGAAGTATCATTGGCTTTGATGGCGGTTATTCTTGTGTGCTTGATTATTATAAATATGAAGATTACAAAGACGGAGCTTTCGAAAAGGGAGAAGCTTTTTATAAAGCTTCCTTTCAGTATTTATTTTGGATGGATCACTGTAGCGACTATCGCAAATGCAACAGCACTACTTGTCAGCATGGACTGGAATAGATTCGGAATCCCTGAAACTGTTTGGACTATGATTATTCTCGTTGTTGGTCTTGCCATTGGTGCGCTTACCATGTTCAGAAATAAAGATCTGGGTTATGGGCTTGTTATAATTTGGGCATATATTGGAATACTCATAAAGCATTTGTCAGATAGTGGGTTTGGAGGCAAGTATCCATTAATAATTATTGTTCTGATTGTTTGCATAATAGTCTTGCTGATTACGGAAGTCTATATTATTGTTAAAAGCAGGGAAAAAGCAAAAAGCATTGTGGAAAATTGATTTTTAATAACATACAAGACCGCACATTTTTGAGTGTGGTCTTGTTCGACTTATTCCATTATGATTTTTTCCTGTTCAAGCTTCTTGATTTTTTTACTAATTTGTTGTCCCAATCTCAAAAAAAGAAGACCTAGTGCTGTCAAGAAAAGCCCTATGATTATATTACCAAATGAGAAATTACCTAATGTTTGACCAATAAAAAGGTTTATTAGTCCTATTGATAAATTGGATAATCCAGCTACTAACTCCCCGAACATTAGTATTTTCCACGTAGAATATACCCGTTTATAATGAATGATTTTTGAGTCAATGTCTGTATAAATGTCGAACGGGCCTTCTGATGTTTTTTTTCTCCAATAAACCCAACGCATATATGTTGCAACACATTCGACTCCACTTTCTTCTGAAAATTTGAGATATGCCATGCTTTCTGGGTGAGTTGGAATGTATTTTAAAAGCTCAATCCTATATGTATACTGATTATTCTGGGTCTCCTCAAAAACATATCTAAGCCAAGAACAATCGGTTAAGGCCATTCCTTTTGCTGACATCTCATTAAGCCAATTTTCTTCTTTCTCATAATCCCAAAATAGTTTTCGAACTATATGCTTCATTTAGTTTCACCTCCAACGATCCTGAGTCCATTTGCAACCAATTCTTCTAATCTTTTGATTTCATCTTTAATAACTGATTTACCTAACTCTGTTATTGTATACTCCTTTTTACGTGAGTCTTTTTCGCCAAGAATAGACTGTATCCAATTTTTCTCAAGTAATGTATTGACTGCTCCGTATAAAGTTCCTGGACCGAGATTCACCCTGCCATTACTTAAATCTTTAACATTTTGCATAATTCCATATCCATGCATTGGGGAATATAGTGATAGCAGAATATAAAATACTGCCTCAGTTAAAGCACCTCTTTCAGAACTTTCTGGCATAAAGATCACCTCCTAATATTACGCTAACCGTTATATCGGTAACCGTAATATAATTATATCGCTAACCGATATATATGTCAAGAATTTTATGAAGGATACAAACATCATACCTTTCCTATAAATGTAAGACACAGCAAAACCCCATTTAATATGACAATTACCGATGTAATTATCCACCCAAAAATATTTGTCAAAGGTTTGTTCACAAACTCTCCCATAAGGTCCTTTCGTCTTGTTATTAAAAGCAACGGTATAATTGCAGCAGGTAAAACAAAGCATAGAACTACCTGACTAATAAGAAGTGCTGTCATAGGATTAATTCCAATTAATATTATGAATATACCTGGTATTACTGTAACGATTCTTGTTATATTGTCGCTGATTTTAAGACCAACAAATCCCTGCATTATTGTCTGACCTGCCATTGTTCCAACTGCTGACGAAGATAGTCCAGATGCTATGAGAGCAATACCGAATGCACCACTAGATAATGCACCAAGAATAGGGGAGAGGGATTTGTGCGCCTGTTCTATTGTATCGACAACCAATCCGTTTTTAAAAAACACCGATGCAGAAACGATAATCATTGCGGAATTGATAAAAAATGCTATATTCATTGCAACAGCAATATCAATTCTTTCCATGCGTAAATGTTTTTTTCTATCTGTAGCCGTTATATGTAGATTGTTTCTGCTTTGGACCAGTTGAGAATGTAGGTATATGACATGGGGCATTACTGTTGCACCGAGCATTCCGACTGCGATTAGTACAGCCTCGCCATTTGGAAGTGAGGGAATTAGCACATGAAGGCCTACTTGATTCCAGTCAGGCTTAGATAGAAAAAGCTCAGTCATATAAGACATACCTATTATGGCTACAAACAGAAAGATAATTTTTTCAACAACACGCTGACCATATTTCCCTAGGTAAACAATCAAAAATGTTATTGCAGCAGTTATCAGCCCTGCATAAGCCATTGGAATATGAAACAACAGATAAAATCCGATTGTGCTGCCTATAAATTCTGCCAAGTTTGTTGCTATTGCTGCAAGCTCTGCTACTACCCATAAGAACCAGTTCACAGGCTTTGAGAATACTTTACCACACATTTGAGGGAGGCTCTGGCCTGTTGCAATGCCAAGCTTTGCAGACATCGATTGAAGGAATATTGCCATTAGATTGCTCCAAAGAATAACCCAAAGCAGGTTATAGTTGAATTTTGATCCACCTGATATGTTTGTTGCAAAGTTTCCTGGATCAACATATGCTACGCTTACAATAAAGGCTGGACCAAGGTATTTAAGAAGGCTTTGTACCTTTTGACATACCTTTTTAGTGAGGGGGTTTTTCACAAATACTGTCGTTAAGTCTGAAAAAATCCTTGAATTTCTAGTGGTAGAATTCTCTTTAATCATATTTTAGCACCATAAATTTAGCCCAGTCTAATTTTGTTTACCTAATGCAAAATATGAGTGAAAATCAAATTATGTTACAATAGATTTTTGAGAGCGTTCTGGTATTTTTGGATGAAATCGGGGTTCTGATTGAACGTATTGTTTAATAATTCTATCCTTTGTAATGTATTTACAGAAAGATTGTGTTCAATCAGTTCTGTTTCGATAAGAAGATTCTCATCTACTCCTAGATACTCGAAAAAGCTTTTGATAATATCATGTCTGTGCAACAGAAATTTTCCAATCTCTTTTCCGTTATCAGTTAAAACAATTATTCCATATTTTTTATAGTCTATAAAGCCTAATCCCGTAAGCTTTTGAACCATTCTGCTCGTTGATGAAGCTTGAACGTTCAAGAGATGTGATAAGGTATTAATGCGAATATAGCCATTTTCAAGACTGTTTCGATAAATCATTTCCAAGTAATCTTCCATTGCAGAAGTTAATATTTCCTTATGATTTTTCATAAGCTCGTACCCACGAACGGTATGAAATTTTTTAAGATTCTCGATGTCAATCACCCTCTGTTATAAAATTTGTATCAGCACTAATCGTATAGAAAAATGCAATCTAAAATAATCTAATCTAAAATAATCTAATCTCTAATAATAAGTATATTCTTAGAAAAAACAAAAATGAATGATTCAATCTTTCCTATAGTAAATAGATTATTAATCTTACATTTATAATCTATGTTATAATGAAAACCACATAGTTTAATTAAAATTGAAACAAGAAGGAAGTAATAAATATGAGATTGGATAAATTTTTGGCAGAATCCGCTATTGGAAGAAGGAAAACTGTCAGGATTTATATCAAAGAAGGCTTGGTTGAAGTAAATGGTGAAGTTGTCACTGAGCCTGCAATAGAGATAAATGAAGGCTCCGATATAATAAAGTTTGCTGGAAGAGAGGTTACATATACAGGAAAGGTATATTATATGCTTAATAAACCTGCTGGATACATCACAGCAAGAAGGGATGCAGATAATAAAACGGTATTCGATTTGCTTGATAGCTCTGACATGAAGGGGGTATTTCATGTTGGAAGATTGGATAAGGATACTGAAGGTCTGTTGCTTCTTACTAATGATGGTGAGTTTGAGCACAAAATAATGTACCCTGACGGGCATATTGAAAAGACGTATTTTTTCTGGGCAATTGGAACTTTAAGTGAGGAAGATGTACGGCAGCTCGAACAAGGAGTATGCATTGGAAAAGATGAAGCAAAAACAAAACCCGCTAAAGTTGAATTAACTAAAAGCGGATTTTATAAAGAATTCAGGCATGAAATAACCAGTCAGTTTGTAGATGAAACAAATTCAGATTATTATAACCCGCCAGTTGTTTCTGGATATCTTACCATTACAGAGGGACGCAAGCATCAGGTTAAGCGAACGTTGAAGGTAGCTGGCTGCCATGTAATATACCTCAAAAGAACTGCAATTGGTGGATTAATGCTTGATAATTCGTTGAAAAAAGGGCAATATAGGCCATTAACTGAATTGGAGATATCAAGCGTATTTGGTCAGGGTTACAACATGCCTTAAATATTTAAGACCCTTTTGATTAAACCTGAGATCTCCTGATTGTATTTATTTGTAAAAAAGTGCCCATCATCAAATTCATAAAACGAACAATCTCTTGATGAAATATTTCTCCAATCCTCTAAGCCTTCTCGGTATGTAAGTTTATCTTTGCTTCCAAAAAGAATGGATATATCGCAATTTAATTTAAAACCATCGTCTACAAAATTGTACCCTTCTGTGATCATAATATCATTTCTTAAAATCGGAAGAAAAATTTGCCGAATTTCTTCATTTTCGAATAATTTTTTATCTATGCCTCCAAGGGAATGCATTTTCTCAAGAAACTGATCATCTGGAAGATGATAATCAACTATGTTACTCTTGAAGTTTGGAGCGTTTTTTCCAGAAAAAAATACATGCTTTGGTGCCTTAAAACCCAATGATATTAATTTTTTTGAAAGCTCATATGCAAGGACTGTTCCCATGCTATGACCAAAAAAAGCATATTCACTGTCTGTAATCAAGCCGGAAGTAAAATCGCTTAGATCATCAACAGCCTCTTCCATGTTCTTATACATCGGCTCATTAAAACGTCTTCCTTTGCCTCGCATTTCAATTGGTATCAAATCTATTTCCTCATTGAAATACTTTTTCCAACTTAAGTATGATGCTGCTGAACCTCCAGCATGAGGAAGAAAGAATACTTTTATTCTATTCAAAAAAATAACCCCTCTCATCAAGCATTAGCATTCTCATTCATCAAAGTGAATATATCGCCAACAGTTTCAATTGAAGCAACTGAGGACAACGGAATAGATCTAGAAAATGACTTGATTAAAAACATACCCAAGCTAAAGAGTCCAAGCGAATCCATACCAAGATCGCTGTATACATTTGTTTCTTTCTTTATTTCATCCTTCTCCATTCCTGCATATTCACATATCTTTTCTACAAAGCTGTTCCATTCAATCATATTTACATCCTCCATCAAAATATTAAAATATTAAATATTAATTTTCTTTAATTCATCATTTGCAAGCTGCTTTAGCATTTCAAAGTTCACTTTGCCTACTCCAGGATTTTTGGGAATCTCATCTATGAAAACAACTTGGTCAGGTGTCATATAGTTCGCAAGCTCGGATCTGCAGTGCTTCATAACATCTTTTAACTCTACCAAAGAGCCAGGGTTTTTAACAATAAATGCCCAGATCATTTCTCCATAGAGCTGATGAGGAACGCCAACTACTGCCGAATTTTTAACTCCTTGCAACTTGTTAATGTGGTTTTGAACAACAATAGGCGAAACAGATTTACCTCCACGTTTTATCAAGTACTTTCTTCTTCCTAAAAGTGTTATTGAGCCATTTCCTTCATTTCTTGCAATATCACCTGTTTTGAACCAACCATCCTTGAAGCTTTTTTGATTTTCTTCGTCATTGTTGAGATAACCCTTTATAACATTACTGCCCTTTACGAAAAGCTCTCCTTCACAACCTACCTCAACACAATTTCCATTCTCATCACGAACTTCTATTTGGTTTCCGATATCTTCAACCAAAGTAATGTATCCAGTGTTGTTATCTGAGTTTTCATTAAGTTTTTGTTTGCCTATCATGAATACATTTGAAGTCTCAGTAAGACCGTAGCCATTTGCAAAGGAATCAAGGTTTATAAACTTTTCTTTTATACGTTTGAGCAATGATGGAGATAAAAAGTCCATTCCTGTTTGAACCATCGTTACACTTGTAAGATCAAATGTATCAATCATTGGTAATGAAATCAATGCTTCAAGGAATGCAGGCGGTGCTGACATGCTTTCTGATTTTGATAGTGAAATCATCTGTAGAAACTTAACAGGTGAAATATCAGCAGAGAAAATAATAGTAACATTTGACAGAATCATGCCTAGTACTGTAATTATACCTTGGGTTGAAACAGGGAAAGCTATTGTGTTTTTGAATCCTTTAATAGTATCCTCTCCAAAAGGTGTAACAAGATCTATGGAGCAATATATTTCTGAAGCTATATTCGACTGTGTCATTGCTACAGCTTTAGGTATGCCTGTGGTACCTGAGCTTGTAGCTAGCAAAAGAGGCTGATCAGGTGAGATTTCGGCATATGCATTATCCATGTGTACATCATCTACAGGAGACGTAAAGCTATAATCAGCATTTAAATCTCCATCGATTACAGCGATTTTGTAGGATGCATTGATTTTATCCGAAGCTTCCTTTAAACCAGCAAACTGTGTAGATGTCGTAAAGATCCATTGAGCCCTACCATTTTTATAGGCATTTGCTTTACCTATATCAGGTATCATATGAAATAAAGGAATTACACATACGCCAAGCCTTGCTGCGGCAGTAAATATATAAAAGGCTTCAGGGCTATTTGGCATAGTATATCCTATGACAGAGCCACACTTTATTCCAAGCTTAACAAGATGTTTGCAGTAAAGCTCAACACTATCAATATAATTCTTAGCTGTAATATTTGTATCGTTAAAATTCATTAAAACACTGCTAGGTTCAACATAGGATGCAAAGCTTTCATATATTTTGCTTACAGTTTTTAAATTTCTATCAATCATTTTTTATCTCCTTCGTCTTATTTAAATATTTGAACTGCACTTTACCTATGTCATGAGGTATTTCGCTGACATGTATTACCTTGTCGGGTATCTTATATGCCGCAAGCTTTCCTTTTAGGTACTTAGCAAGATTTCCGCGGTTAATGTTCACGCCGTTTTTAGTCTGTATATATGATACAATCATTTCTCCAATAAGCTCATGATTTTCGCTAGAAACTGCTACAGCCTCAACGTCAGGATGTGAAAGTAAAAATGACTCAATTTCTTCTGGGTACACAAGGTTTGCGCCCCTCTTAATAATTCTTTTTTCTCTTCCAGCAAATCTTATTCTTCCATCTCTCCGCTTGATTCCAAGATCCCCAGTGTTAAACCACATTTTGCCATTAAAATCATGGAGTTTTAGATCTGTTTCTATTTTGTTTCCGTAATACTCCTTGATTAGTGCATCAGTATGAATAAATATTCTTCCAACCTTATCGCAGTCTACGTCCTGCATGTTCTCATCAAGAACCATTAGATCGTTAAATGGCAACGAGCTAAATTCGTTTACATCAACTTCATGGTCGGTATCAGAGTCCCAAATGACAATCGTTCCTGTTTCAGAAGAGCCAATAATATTGATTACCCGTATTTTGAGGTCCTGATAAAATACTTTAGCTAGTTCTTTCGGAAGAACCTCGCCAGCAAAGTAGCACATCTTTAAGCTGGACAAATCATATTTTTCAAAGTTGGGGACGGAGATTAGTATTTTAGCCAAAGTTGAAGTAAGCTGTACTATTGTAATCTTTTTTTCTTGTATAACTGTTAAAAACTCTTCAGGGTTAAATATAGGGAGGTAATAAACTGTACCTCCTGCAATAATCACCTGAAGGCCCATTCCAAAACCACCTTGATGATATAATGGCATACCGAGTAACATTTTATCTTCAGAGGAAAATTTGAGGTGGGCTGCCATATCCTTCTGGGATTTGTAAAATCCTCTGTGTGGGACAGAAATTATTTTTGGATTACCTGTGCTACCAGAAGTACAAGCAAGCATTAAGATATCATGTTTACTTGGGCTTTTGCTTGAAGGGCTAAATGTAATGTTTCTTCCTTTTTCCAGAAAGTGCTCAAAATAGAGGATTTCATTTGCTGATAAATCCTTACTTTCTATTACATTTTTAGGCTTGTCCAAAGAAATTATTGTTGTTAGACTTGCTATTTTATCTTTAATTTTTATGATGTTTTCATTAATGTTATTTGCTCGATAACTTTCAACAATAAAACATACCTCAATTTCAGCAAGAGACAAAAGCCTCTCCATTTCCCATTCGCCAATCTGTGGGTCAAGAGGTACAGGTTGTGCTCCAAGCTTTACTGCTGCCCAAAAAATCTCATACCATAAAACAGAATTTGGAAGTATAATCCCGATCTTTTTGTTTGCTGAGACTCCGATTGCTGATAATGCTTTCCCGATTAAATTAGTATTATGTACAAACTTTTCATATGTAACCTGCTCATTCTGGACAGCCAGAATAAACTTGTGCGGACTCAAAGTAGCATGGTTTTCAAAAACCTTATAAATACTGTGGTTTTTTTCTTCTTTCATACGTAAACCCCTAATAATTTATTAATTAATTATAATATTAATCGTTCATAATGCACCTTTTCATCCAATCAGCAGCTTCGTATCTTATCCAATGAAGCTGCTCTCCAACTGGCATTGTATGAGTAACGAACTGTTGGTTTGAAAACACTGGCTCTTCTTCTACAATTATCTTTTCTTTCAGCCCAGAGGCCCTTTCATATAGGGTCATGGCTAAATCGATGGTCATCCAGTTGTCATGATTTCCATGTACAAATAAATATGGACAACTTAAATTTCCAGCTTCCAATGCCTTCATTTCTTCAATAAATTCCTGACCAGGAATGTTTTCACCGACCTGGTAACTGTACCAATCACCCTGTTTCATCCACTGAGGAGTTGTCTTTTGATCTATCATGGATATAAACAATGGAAAGAAATTAACACATCCAACATATCTTTTGTCAATTGAAGCTGCTCTGTACGCATATCCACCACCCATACAAAGACCGTATACGCCGAATGCACTTTTCTTAATATCAGTTCTGCTTTCAAGATAATCTGGTATCTTTGTAAATGCAGACTCAAGAGTTTTTACTCTGCATTTTACACCTTTTTCAAAAAGAGTTTGTCCGTTTCCAGGCATGTCTGGTGTCAAAACGGCAAAGCCTCTATCAACAAGAGGTCTTGCCAATGTATTCATTTCCTCTTTACAGCTTCCGAGACCTGAGTAAATGATAACGCAGTTTTTCAATGATCCATCATCTTTTTGAGGATGATGCAAATAAGCTGAAAGAGTTTGATTACCTTCGATAGGTATCTCAACATATTCAACATTTGATGTGCTGTGGCTCATACTCCTTTTGTATAAGTCAGAGTAGTTCTTATATACTCTTTTTTTCTCTTCAATACTTGAAAAGTTTATAAGGAATAAAGCATACCAACACTGTGAGGCATAAAAGAAATACTCTTTTGCCGAAATAGAACTGCTTCTTTTTTCTGCTTCGACTCCAAGACTGGTGTACTTGTCGGCCTTTTTCTCCCACTCTTCTAACCATGATTTTTCAAGCGATTTAGAATTCAAATGATTTTTGCTTTCAACCTTAGACAGTACGTATTCGACATCAATAGGATTTACTCCGTATATAAGAAGTCGAGTAATAACAGGATTCAATAATCCTCTGATTGACCATTCCAATAGTTATCATCCTCCCCTAAAATAAATAAGATTAAAGATTCTTTGTGATTTTAGTTGATCACCAAAATTCTCTATCCAATTTTAAAAAGTGAAATGTAATAAAATCACGAGTTGACTAGTTGTTTTTTGGAATCACCTTTTCTAGTTTTATTTTACCATAGAGGAAAGTTTGTGCAAATAGAATTCTAACTAATAAAATAAAATATCAAATTTACTCAAATTAACAATGATTATACAGTAGCAAAGGGAAAACCATATTGACAGAAACGGCTATTTTTGAGAAACTGATAATTGAGATTATGCGGTAAGCATGGATATAAATAATAATACAAATGAGAGGTAAATTTGATGGATTACAAAGAACTTGCTAATATTTTATTTCCACATGTGAAAAAGACCAAAGAAGAACTTGAAAGTATATATAAAGTGAGAGAGCTTCCTCAAGGAGCAGTAGTTACAAGAATGGCGCCAAGTCCAACAGGCTTTGTGCATTTGGGTAACTTGGTGCAGGGCTTGACAGCTGAGCGTCTTGCGCATCAGTCGGGAGGAGTATTGTTTTTAAGAATTGAAGATACAGACTTGAAGCGTGAAGTTGAAGGCGCAGTTGAGGTTCTTGTTGATTCTCTTAAGCACTATGCTATTAATTTCGATGAAGGTGCTACAGCAGATGTTGATAATGGTGATTATGGACCATATCGTCAAAGAGAAAGAAAGGAAATATATGCAGTATATGCAAAGCAACTGGTTGAAATGGGCTTTGCTTATCCTTGCTTCTGTACTGAAGAAGAGTTGAATAATACCAGGGAAAAACAGGGTGAGATTAAGGCGAACTTTGGTTATTACGGTGAATGGGCTATCTGGCGTGATCGTTCAATACAAGATATAAAAGAAATGCTTGAGCGTAATGTGCCATGGGTATTGCGTTTTAGATCACAGGGCAATATAAATAATAAAATTAAGTTTGAGGACCTTATTAAAGGAAAATTAGAACTTACAGAAAATGATATTGACCATGTTCTGTTAAAGTCTGATGGAATTCCAACATATCATTTTGCACATGCTGTTGATGATCATTTAATGCGTACAACCCATGTTGTCAGAGGAGATGAGTGGTTGCCGTCATTGCCGTTCCATGTACAGCTATTTGTAACGCTTGGCTTTAAGGTTCCAAAGTACCTTCATATTGGTCCGCTTATGAAGATGGATGGGACTTCCAAGAGAAAGTTATCAAAAAGAAAAGATCCTGAGCTTGCTTTAACATACTACAAGCAGGAAGGTTTTCCAGTTGAGTCTGTGTATGAGTATGTGCTTACCATACTAAATTCAAACTATGAAGACTGGAGACGTGCTAATTCAGATGCAGATACAAATGAATTTAAGTTCTCACACAAAAACATGAATCCAGCAGGTTCGCTTTTTGATTATATGAAGCTGCGTGATATATCCAAAACTGTTATTTCAAAAATGAATGCTGAGAAAGTATACAAATTAGCAGTCGAATGGGCAGATGAGTATGATCAGGAGCTTAGCTGTGCTTTAAAAAGCAATGAAGAGTATGCGGTTTCTATTTTTAACATAGGACGCGGCGGCAAAAAGCCTAGAAAGGATATTGCGACATGGAGCGAAGTTAAGGAGTATATTGGCTTCTTCTATGATGAGTTCTTTGGCATAGTGGATTCACTTGGGGATAAGTTTGAGGCAAAGACAATTGCTGATGTTTTAAAAATGTTTGAGAGTACATTTGATATAAATGACAGCCAGGAAGTATGGTTTGAAAAAATAAAGGAAGTTGCAAATAAAGCTGGTTTCGCTTCTAACGCAAAGGAGTATAAGCAGGAACCAGACAAATATTTGGGTGATATTTCTGACGTAACCAACTTTATACGTGTTGCTATTACTGGTAAATGTGCTTCGCCTGATACCTACCAGGTTTTACAGACTCTAAGTGCAGATAAAGTAATACAAAGAATAGATGACTATACAAAGAAGATTTTATCGTAATGGCAGAGAAATAATAAAATAATTGATTTAAATAATAAAATCAGCAGGCGCCAGGCATACATTTTCTGACCCTGCTGATTTTTAATGTATAGGGGAATTATGTAAGGTTGCTTTTTAAATAATCAAATCTTTCTTTAAATATCGAGCGTGAATCAAGTTTACGTCCCATATTAATTGCCATTTGTGCTTCGTTATGGGCATTAATTCTTACGAGAGCTTCAGCGAGGTTATACCAGTTAGCGCATTCATTGGGATTGTTTTTTACTCTCCTTGTATAATAAGGGATTACTCTGTTGGTATAATAAGAAGAAATATTGTCAATGGATTTCAATGCAGAGTCTTCCAACGAGAACACATCAATATTATATGTATCATAACTATCTTTTTTCCATATTGCTAATCGTTGCATACTGGTTAATTTACCTCTGTCTTTGTTACCAGTTAATTCTAATCTGTCATAGTCAAGGCTAAATAGTGTATTAATATCACTATCTTCAAATGAATATCCCAAAAGTGAATGTGATTTCTTATCTTCTTTAACTCCTATTAGCAGTTGTTTCTTATGTTCAGAAGATAAATATGCGATGTTTCTATAATGCAAAATGGAATTATTTGGATGAATAATCTCTAAAGCTTTATACCAGCTACCGTTATGCTGTTTGAGAATCATAGTTTTTACTTCTTCTCTTTGATTATATGTGAAAATTATCTCGTTTTCCGAGTCACCATCAATATCTGAAACAAGGTAGCGCTGTGAACCTGATGGAGATTTAGGAATAAGGATATTGGCACCCTCAGGTAAAAAGCTTCTGACAATGTGTTCATGATCTGGTTTTGTAGTTGATTGTAAGCCTTTTGACAATTTTGAACGCAAGTTACCGATGATTGATAAAATAGGATTATGTAAGTTGCCCGATGTGCTTTGCAATCGATATTTATGTTGTGCGTGCGGCTTTAAACTAAAAGTTTTTCCTTTTGGGTTTAAATCTAATTTATGTTTTGAAATCAGCGTTGTCCCTATTGCTGCAAGAACGACAAAAGGTAATGGAAACATATTTAGAACTCCTTTATTAGGAATGATATTTTATTAATATTATATTTACAATGATTAAAAATGTGATTGTGAATTTGGTTAATTTTGAAATCGCCTTGTATATTGTGTAGATTATTTTGAGAAAATAGTATGAAAAGAAGGTTATTTTATTGAAAGGTGGACCAAATTAATGATAGAAACAGAATTGAAGGACAAAACTGAAGGTCGTGTAAGTTATCATGATTCTGTAGAAGAAATGCTTAAAAGAATTAGGGAAGACGGTATGTCAAATGTATTTGACAGGTATGCAGGACAGGAAAAAATTCGATGCAAGTTTTGTTTGCAGGGATTAAGCTGCCAGCTGTGTTCTCAGGGACCATGCAGAATAACAGACAAGGAAGAACAAAGAAGAGGAGTATGTGGTATTGGACCTGATGCAATGGCAATGAGAAAGCTGCTTCTGACAAACATAATGGGGGCAGGTACTTACAGCCATCATGCTTATGAGGCGTATAGGACACTTAAGGCTACAGGAGAAGGGAAAACACCATTCAAAATAACTGATACGAATAAACTCAAATGGATGTGTGAAAAGCTTGGCATTGATACAAATCAAGATATTAACAAAATGGCAATACTACTCGCTGACCTATTGGAAAATCAGCAAAGGATAGGCGTAGAGGAACCAAACCTTATGGTAGAGGCTTTTGCTCCAAGAAAAAGAAAGGATGTATGGAAGCAGCTTCACATATATCCAGCAGGTACTGTCCATGAGGAACAAAACTGTGTTGCAAGCTGTCTAACAAATGTAGATGGTGATTATGTATCGCTTGCTATAAAGGCGTTAAGGCTTGCTTTAGCGACTATTTATAACTCACAGATAGGGCTTGAAATGGTCCAAGATATAATATTCGGGACGCCAACACCGCATGAAGTAAATGTTGACTTAGGGATTATTGATCCAGATTATATAAATATAGTGTTTAATGGGCATCAGCCTTGGGCAGGGGTTGCTCTACTAAATAAGGCAAAGTTGGCTGCATATCAGGATAAAGCTAGGGCCTCAGGAGCTAAGGGACTAAGGGTAGTTGGGGCAATTGAAACTGGACAGGAGCTTCTTCAGAGGTTCCCAGTGGATGATGTTTTTGTTGGTTTGATGGGAAACTGGCTGGCAATAGAGCCAATGCTTGCTACGGGTGCTATTGACGTACTGGCTATGGATGAAAATTGTTCTCCGCCCGCTATCGATATGTATGCTGAGAAATATCAGTTTGCGCTTGTCAGCATAAGTACTATTATTGGAGTGCCAGGAACAGAACACAAAATACCTTATCATCCATCGCAGGTTGATGCTATGGCTGATAGATTAATAGAAATAGGTATTGAGAATTTTAAGAAACGTCATGGAAATGTAAAACCGTTGGTTCCAAAGCGTATCCAAAAGGCAATTGCAGGCTTTTCTACAGAAGCTGTTCTCGGAGCTTTGGGCAATAAGCTTGATCCATTGGTAGATGTGATTAAATCTGGTAAGATCAAAGGCGTTGTTGCTCTGGCAAACTGTGCAACATTACGAAACGGTCCACACGACTGGAATACTGTTAACTTGACAAAAGAGTTAATAAAGAAGGACATTTTAGTTGTTGCAGCAGGCTGTGGTAATCATGGATTGGAGGTTGCAGGTCTATGTAATATGGATGCTGTTAATATTGCTGGAAATGGGCTCAAGGAAATTTGCAGCGCGCTTAAGATTCCTCCTGTTTTAAGCTTTGGCACTTGTACCGACACTGGAAGAATATCGATGCTTGTAACAGCATTGGCAGACCATCTGGATGTAGATATTCCTGACCTTCCTATTGCAGTAACTGCTCCTGAATGGATGGAGCAAAAGGCTACAATTGATGGAGTTTTTGCAGTAGCATATGGAACATATACCCATCTGTCTCCAACACCTTTTGTATCTGGAGCACCAAACCTAGTTAAGCTGCTCACTGAGGACGTTGAAAGCATGACTGGAGGCAAAGTCGGGCTTGGAGACGATCCTTTTGAAGTTGCAAATAACATTGAAGCTCATATAGTTTCAAAGCGAAAAAAGCTTGGTTTGGCATAAAAACATATCTGATTGGAGGAATTTACGAAGTAAATCCTAAAATCGAAGGGGCTCAATGCCCCTGAGATTTTGATTTTGGTTAAGGCATGATTAAAATATAACTTACCAATTTGTCGGTAAGTTATATTTTAATAGACTTAAGTCTTTTTATGTCTAGGAAATTATGGTCCCCATAATTTCTAACGACGAGTTACAGTGGATACAAAAAGCGCTTCGCGTTTTTGTTCTTATTAACATTGATATGTTTTGAGTATTTTCTTACTGGGCAGGTTCTCCGTTTTTCATTTTATCTAAATAATTCTTTAATGTTTGCTTGTCTGTTTTTCCTACAATGCTTTTGTAGATACTACCATCTTTGTTAAGAATAAAAGTAGTAGGGAAACCGTCAATTCCATACTTAGTTGTAACTGAGCCATCCTGATCCATTAGAACTTTTAGGTCGATATTATTGGAAGTGAGATATTCCTTAACAGTATCAGGTGATTCCTTAACGTTGATAGCGAGAAGAACAGCCTCGTTGTTTTCCTGTAATTCCTTATTAAGCTCATTTAAATCTGGCATTTCCATTATACAGTATTTGCACCAGACTGCCCAAAAGTTCAGTATGACAACCTTACCTTTATAATCTGAGAGATTTACTGTGTTTCCATCAAGATCTTTCAAGCTGAAATCATCTGCAGGAGTGCTGTCCTGAGAAGGCTGACTTGTTGTTTCAATTGGTGGAGGTTCGATGTTGCTTTTACTTTTTGAGTAAATAACGTATGCTCCTACCAATACTGCGCCAATTGCGATAATCCATATAATTGTACTTATCTTTTTATTCATAAGTTTTACCTCCAATATTAATATTGTTCTCGTAATTTAGTTTAAAAAATTAAAATATACTTTAAACTTCCTGTTAGTACCAATATACCTGCAATAATAAGCAACACTCCAGAAACAATACTAATTTTTCTGCTGTGTTTCTGAATTTGATTAAAGGCTGAACGTAATTTCTCAAATGCTACGGCTGTTAAAATAAAGGGTAGACCTAAGCCTAAAGAGTATAGAAGGAGCATTGTTATTCCTTGCAAAATGGTATCTGAGTTGCTAGCAAGTGCTAGGGCTGAGCCGAGGAATGCACCAAGGCATGGAGTCCATCCAAACCCGAAAACAATTCCAAACACTATTGAAGTAAAGAAACCTAAATTATTAAATTTAAAATCAAACCTCTTTTCTTTGTTAAGCAGCGGTATTTTGAATATTCCCGCAAAGTTTAGACCAAAGATAATAATAAATATACCGCTTATTTTTTCGAGAACAACTCTGTGTTCAGAAAGAAAATTCCCTAATGATGTAACGGTTGCTCCAAGAATTGTAAAGACAATAGTAAAGCCAATTACGAATCCGATAGAGTTTATTATTAACTTGCTTTTATGTGGTGAAGTTGAGTCAGTATCTTTCGATTCACCTGCTAAATATAAAAAATAGATTGGAATCATTGGTAAAATACAGGGTGAAATAAAGGTTAAAATGCCTTCTAAAAATGTTAGAAAATAAGAAAACAAATTCATGATTATCCCCCTTTCCGTAAGAATAAAAACTTTTTTATAATATTCCCTAAATGGGTAATAAAATAACATTACTACATATAAAGTTAATATTAAATACGATTAATCTATTACATTTATCTATCGCAAAATTCCGTTAAAGCGTTCGGTATTTTGCTCTGCTAAATGTAAGATTAATTATGTATTTAATATAATATAATCGAGAAAAATAATTCATTGTATACTTGAAATAATTTTCATATTGTATATAATCTTATATATACCCAATAGGGGTATATATAAACAAGAATTTATTTATATTAGATACGATTAATCTTAATAAGGTGATTCCAAAAAATAAATTGGTCAAAAGTCTTTTCAAATAAATAAAAATCCCGCATGATGTATTTAAGCAACACTGCGAATGAAAACAAAAATACATCAGGGGATACAACTATGTTAAA
>Ga0209800_10000895_pt1 | contig 37504 bp, 30 predicted proteins | sample Higcelweek8metaG_FD_187174 | JGI IMG/M metagenome (GOLD analysis project Ga0209800, IMG submission 187174) | Freshwater pond sediment microbial communities from the University of Edinburgh, under environmental carbon perturbations - High... | ecosystem: Environmental > Aquatic > Freshwater >...
TTTCAACTGCAAGTCGAGAAGGCTTTTTTCATTGTATGTTCCGCAGAGAATAACCGACAAACGGCAAACAATCGATTCGAGGATCATGAAGAAGGCGCGCATATCGGCATACCGGTTCGCATTGTCCGATTCGAGCAGGATGACCGCTTTACGTTCAGCCTTTAATTTCTGGACAATCTCCGGGTTTTCTTTTCTGAATTCAACAAACTCGGAACGGGTCATGCGGATAAACCGGTGACTGCTTTGGTAAATATCGTTGTATAGGTAATCTTCGAGTGAAAGAATCGGGAACCGCTTGTTCAAACGGTTGATAATGTGCCTTTCGTCGTAATAATAATCGGGTTCGAGTTTTCCGTTCAGGTTCGACACCTCAAGGATCTCATTCCCGTTTAAGGCTGCAACAACCACGGGAGGCCTGCGGTTTCCAACTTTTCGAACCGGACGACCATACCTCCGTTCGAATTCAAACGGATTGATTTGTGCAAAATTAGGCGCTTCGATATGTTGATGATTACGACGGCTTGTAATAACATCGATCAGTTTTTTCGCGAAAGGTATTTCGTTTTCGGGCTTTTCGGTCAATGAAACCCTGATGGTATCGCCTATCCCATCAATCAACAGCGTTCCGATACCAACAGCTGAACGGATACGCCCGTCTTCGCCTTCACCGGCCTCTGTAACACCAATATGGAATGGGTAATTCATATCTTCAAGCCGCATTTTGAAGTTCATCAACCTGACCGTATGAACCAGTGTGCGGGTATTCCACGATTTTATGGAGATGACGATTTTATGAAAATCCTGTTTTTTGCAAATACGCAGGAATTCCATCACCGATTCAACAATTCCGGCCGGGGTATCGCCATAACGGCTCATAATCCTGTCGGATAACGATCCCTGATTGGCGCCAATACGAATGGTTGTATCACACTCTTTGCAAACGTTGATAAAAGGGGTCATTGTCTCTTCAAGCTTGTCCAACTCTTGCCGGTACTCCTCATCGGTATAGATGAAGTTTTGGAATGAAGCACGCTTATCGTAGAAATTGCCGGGGTTGATCCTAACTTTTGAAACATACCGCGCAGCCAGCTCGGCAATTTTAGGATTGAAATGGACATCGGCAATAATGGGGGTCTGATACCCCAATGCACGAATCTTTTCTTTGATATTCTTTAAATTCTCGGCATCTTTTGTCGACTTAACCGCAATTCTGACATAATCGGCACCAGCTTTCACAATGCGAATAAACTGATCAACAGTGGCATCGGTATCGAGCGTATCGGTATCGGTCATAGATTGTAAACGGATCGGATTTAGCCCTCCTAAAGGAACACCACCGATATTAACCTCAAGGGTTTTTTCCCTTCGGTATTCTGTAAGGGTTTTACAATAATTGAAATTACGATCCATCATAACCAGTTCGTTATTTATTTGAAAGAGCAAATTTAAAATTTTACAGCCAAATAGAAAACTAAGTATCCAGAATAAGGTAGGAATAAAAAAAAACTTTGCCAAATAATTTTAAAATGAGCCAGATAAGAATGACATGTCATTGGAGAATTTCTTCTGTTGAAATACAAAACCAAAAAAAATACGGAATTATCGATTTAATGGTTGTGTGAATTGCCACGGCATTTATGCCGTGGATTTTAATGTTTTATTTTATGCGGCTTTAGCCAAATCATCTAATCAAATTGGGCTAAAGCCCAGGCCTGTCTGCTTCCTTATTTACCCCCGACCTGAAGGTCGGGGCTATTCATAACCAATAAACCTATAATTCCGTAATTTTATAATCCCCCCCTATTTAATAATGTTCGGTGTAAAGCTTATAGCCACTCCCCCTCCGGGGGCAAGCTTCAGTGCGAGTTGATTTGCTGTGCGCTCCTCCCTTTTTTCAATTGAGAAGTCGGTTGGATTGGTTTCCCAGTTGGCATTTGGCCCATCTTTATAGATGATGGCATTGTACCTAAGGTCAGGATCGAGAAACGACAAATCAATGTTGATTTCACGCGCGTTTTCATCGGTAATGCCCCCTAAAAACCATCGATCCGAATCCCTGTCTTTTCGGGCAGTAACGATATAATCGCCGATTTTTGAATCGACAACCTTTGTTACATCCCAGCTTACAGGAACTGTTTCAATAAATTTCAGCGCCGGGTTGCCTTCGTAATTTTCGGGCAGATCGCACGCCATTTGCAACGGGCTATATAACACAACATACAATGCCAGCTGATGAGCCAGTGTTGTTTTTACCCGCGTATTTGGTTTTACAGGGTTTGAAAAGTTGAAAATTCCGGGAGTATAATCCATTGGACCAGCTAACCCACGTGTGAAAGGAATGATGGTTGTATGATCGGTACGGTTTCCACCATCGGCTGACCATGCATTGTATTCCTGACCGCGCACCCCTTCGCCAGTCATAAAGTTTGGATAGGTACGGCACAATCCGGTAGGCATAACCGGTTCGTGATTATCGATCATGATGTGGTATTTTGCAGCGGTTTCCATTACTTTGCTGTAATGAAGAACGCCATACTGACTGCTATGCCTCTCTTTACGGTCGAGAAACTGGCCCACATAACCGGTTTTTACGCAATTCACCCCTAGCCTTTCATACATTTTAAACCCATCTTCCATCTGCTTTTCATAGTTGATGGTTGATCCCCCGGTTTCGTGGTGACCGATCAGTCGTACACCTTTTGTTTTGGCATAACTGGTAATTTTCTCGATGTCAAAATCGGGGTAGGGTTTCGTAAAACTGAAGTTATCAAGCTTAGTAGTCCAGTCGCAATTCCATTCATAATTCCATCCCTCGACCAAAACACCGCTAAACCCATGTTTCGAAGCAAAATCGATGTAACGGATCGTATTTTCGGTGGTAGCTCCATGCTTTGGACCCATTGGCCATGTATACTTTTCCATGTGTATAGCCCACCAAATACCTATATAACGCCCGGGCTTAATCCACGATGTATCTTCAATTTTGCAAGGATCGTTCAAATTCAATTCAAGGTACGAAGTAATCAAATCGCCTGGTTTGTCGGCAATAATCACTGTTCTCCAGGGAGATTGAAAAGGTGTTTTTGCAAAAACTTTTTCTCCCGTAGACCAGGGTGTGAGGTCACATTTAAGTGTTGTTCCGCTTGAACAATACAAATTCATGGCCGCGTAATTGGTCAGGTTTGCTTCGTGAATAGCCAGATATTTTCCACTTTGAGTCTCGATTGTCAAAGGGGTGCAAACCGTATCCATATCTTTTATTGACGTGTACCTTGTTATGCTTTCGTAATAAAATTCCTTGTAGGCCGGAATCCACCAAGCTTTGTCTGCCGCTGGCAATGAGAATTCAGTTAATTCATCCATGATGACAAATGAATCGAGTTTAGCCTGTTGCGGTATCAAGTACCTGAACCCGAGCCCATCGTTATAGACCCTGAATACCATGTTCAGTTCCCTTTTTAATCCTGTTTTTTCTTTCAGGAAGAGGGTCAATTCTTCAAAGCGATTTTCGATTAACCTTTTCTCGCCCCAGGGTTGTTCCCATGTTTCGTTAAAGGTTCGAGTCTCGGTTTTAACAACTTTCATTTTGTCGCCCAAAACAGTACCATCTTTGAATTTGAACCCCAGCTTCGACAGCGAAATAATTTCGACATTCTCTTTACTGGCAGAATAGGATAATGCCCCTTTATCAAGAAAGACTGCAACCTTAATTTTCCCATCGGGTGAATGAACCTGACGAATTTCTTCCTTCGCGTTTGAACATGCACCCAGAAGCAGAGCTAAAAGTGCAGCCAAAAATATGTTTTGACAGAATTTTTTCATTTCAGTATGAAATTAAGTCGCGCAATTTTCTATCGAGCGTATGTTTTAAAATCATGTTTGTTCAACCTTCTATTTGTCTTTTAAAATCAGAAACTCAAAAGGTTTCATATTTAAACTTTCTTTTAACTGTATTTCAGAAAGTTGAATAGCATCAATCCAGGTCGTGTTTTTCAAATCTTCAGTTAACTGCAACGTCGTTTCAGCATTACGGGCATTGACAAAAACCATCAGATGGGCGTTTTCAAGTGTATGTGAAAAGGCGATAATGTCTTTGTTCGAAAATGTTTTAAGCGCCCCTGAAATCAATGTTGAATTGGCTTTTCGCACCTGCATGATCTGCTTGTACTGTTTAAATATTTCTTTTCCTTTTGTCCAGTCAATTGGATTTAGATCAAAAAACGAAATTGTAGAAGAATAGCCGATCTCCTGTCCGGTACAAATCAATGGAATACCTCCCATGAAAGCGGTGACGACATAAGCCGCCACAGCGCCGTCGTTATTCACAAACTGGCTGGCAGGTGAACCATCCCACGCAAAAATGTCGTGGTTTGTTATAAACCTGAGTTTTGTTGTACCCGAAGGTATTGTGTTCATTTCGTTGTTGTGAACCGAAAGCAAAGAAGTAGCAGCAGTTCCATTCTTGAATATCTCCTGCATTCTTGTCTTAAAATCCCAGGCATAATTCATCTGAAATCCTGAAGTCAGGCTCTCCTTTTTCCCGCTTTCGGCCAGCAGAATAAGATTCCGGCCAGGCATCGCTTTTAATGAGTCAACAGCTTGTTTCCAGAAATCGAAGGGGACAAAATCAACGGCATCGCAACGGAAACCATCGATGTTGCATTCCTCAATCCAAAATTTCATCGATTTGATCATCTCGTTCCTCATCGAAGAGTTGCTGTAATCGAGTTCAGCCACATCCTGCCAGCTAGTTCCCGGAGGGATGATAATATTCCCGCTGGCATCTTTCACATACCACGATTTATCACTTATCCAATCGTTGTCCCACGAAGTATGGTTGGCAACCCAATCGAGTATCACGGCCATTTCTCGCTGGTGGGCTTCTTTAACAAGGCTCTTTAAATCTTGTATCGTTCCGTAATCGGGATTGACAGACCGGTAATTCTGAATACAATAAGGTGAACCTACCCCTTTCAGTTCCCCTTCGGGATAAACAGGCATCAACCAAATAACATTTACGCCCAGACTTTTTATTGAATCGAGGCGTGCCGACACATTTTCAAAAGTTCCGTCAGAACCAAAGGCTAACATATTTACCTCGTAAATAACCATGTCGGTTAAGGGAGGAACTTTATCGAACGGTACAACTGTTTCTTCTTCTACATTGGGATCATCAGGATCATCGGGCACATTGTTGGTACACGAAGCCGGAATGGCAAAATAAATGAGTACACCCAAAATCAGTTTTGCCCAATAACCTATCGTCCACCTCTTTTCTTCCCCGTTGACCATCACACTCATCTATTCGTTAATTTTTAAGCTATCGATTAAATGAATCGCCTTTTCTGTTTGAAGCGACACCAAATCGTAAAATGATTGATCGAGATACTTCTGGTTTTCAGCATTATTCTGATTGCTTTTCCGAAGGTTGTATAAATCGAAGATTTTTTCGAGTTCGGTTACGCTGTACTTTACCCCGGTAAAATCCTGAACATGTTCCAACAGTTTAAATCCCAGCTCCTGAGTTGGCTCAATCATGGTTCCTTCACCATAATCGTTCCAAGTAATGAGCTGTACGTAGTCGACACCCGCACTTTTCGCTTTTTGGAGGTTTTGCCTGAACGTTTCCCCATCTTTAAAATCAATACTCCAGGTAAAGCCGTCGCCCCAGCCTCCTTCTTTGTAAAAATCGTGAAAACCGGGGTAGGCTCCTCCAATGAAGAGATCGAATTTGCTCATGTTTCCATATTTATTGTCGAGCGAACTGTTGTCGACCCAGATATACTCTCCTGAACAATTGGTGCCAGCTTGTTGGGAGGCGCCATTCAAGGTTAAAAAGCAGGGTTGCGAGTTTAAATTGCTAAAAATCTCTTCCCACTCCGAAGGTTGATGAAATTCTTCGGGACCAAAAACCAGCAAAAGTGGTTTACCGTCGATTTTGATATACTCCGGATTGCTGAAATAATTCTGCTCCAGGTATTGCATATCGTTTTGAGCAACACCGATCCTATCGAGCGTTGCATCTTTCTCAAGAACAACAGGAATGGTGCGGTCTTCATACACAATGGCGAATTTCAACCCCACCTTGTCAAGCGCTTCAATGACCGCTTCGGCATTTATGCGGTTACCTTTATAATCGTTCCAATCTGACGATCCGTACCAATCAATCAGAATACCATCAATTCCGCTGTACTTCATCAACAGCAGCTGGTATTCAATAATGTCGGGATCGCTTGAGGAATATGGTCCGGTCAACGGATAGAAGTGGGAAGCGATTTCCCGCTTCCCTGCTTCATCCATGATACCCGGATTTTTCGTGTTCATTGTCCAGTGCATTCCCCATTTAATTTCTCCCCCAATTTCAGATCTTTCGAACCAAGGCATAAAATGTGCCCATGTTTCGGTTGAATTTGATTTTGAAACAGCCACCGGACCATACTCGACAACCTTGAAACCTGCCGGCTGATCGGGTACATCTTTTTTGCACGAACCGAATAGCAAACCAATTACAAGGTATGTCAACACTAAAACCACTTTCCCCCCTATTCTAATCATAAACCAATATTATATCAATAACCCGGATTCTGTACCAGATTTTTATTTAAATCGAGCTCGCGTTGTGGAATTGGAAACAAACCACGGAAAGCAGGTGTCTCAGCTGTAAGCCAGTTTGCTTTGAAGAAATCGCCCATGCGGATGTTGTCGGTACGGCGGTGCCCTTCAAAGGCAAATTCACGCATCAACTCATCGTCGATAAAGTCGAGAGTTATATCAGCAGGTGTATCAAGGCCAGCCCTGTCGCGAACCTGTACAACAAACGGACGTGCCAATGCCGGCGATCCTAACCGGACCAGACATTCAGCTTTCATCATCAATATCTCGGAATAACGCATCACAACAAAATCGTGATCCTGTTCCCAAAGCTGGCCTTCTTTAAGCTCATATTTTGCAGGGCGAATTCCTTCGTTCTGTGATGCTTTGGTATAATCAATAATTTCTTCGGTGTAAGACAATGGATTACCATCGTCCATCACAATAACAGAACCTGTTGCCAAGTTGATTTGATCGCCAACGAGATATCCTTTCTTCCGAACGTCAGCATCATCGTACATTGAGTACAAACCGGGCTGAGCACAAATACCATTTACTCCCTTTACAAAATTAGACGTAGTAGAAAAAGCCAGGTATTGTTTGTAGTGAATCGAAAGTGCGATGAAATAATTTCCAACAGTCCCCGATTTCTGGTCGTAAGGAATTGCAAAAATATTTTCTTTTGAAACCTGATTCTCGGTTAAGAAATTAGTAAAAAAGTTGGGTTCAAGAATATATCCTGAAACTCTGTCGCAAGCATTGATACAATCCTGCCAGCGAGGTGTTCCGATGAATACCTGAGAGTTGAGATACAAACGGGCAAGTAAAGTATTCGCTACATTTTGGGTAAACCGTCCGTAGATGATATCTGACGGAAGAAGATCCATAACGTCGATAAGTTCAGTTTCAACGAATTTATAAACATCGGCACGGCTTGAGTTTGCCGGCATTTCAGCTTCTCCAAACTTGGTTACAATGGGCACATTCCCAAACATGTCGAGCAATATGTAATAATAATAGGCCCTTAAACCACGTAATTCAGCTTTTACCACATCTTTTTCAGCTTCGGTGAGTTCAGAACTTTCAACCTGAAAAATAATCTGGTTTACACTGTTTATTCCTTTGAAGCAGTATCTCCATGAACTTAAAAACAGCAAGTTGTCGGTTTTCCAAGTATGAAATTCAGCTTCCTGGTATCTTCCAAGGTCGTACCAGTCGGTACCACGGGTTGGAATACATGCTTCGTCTGAAACGGCTTCGTTACAAAGCAACAGAAATTCGCATGATGGATAGCTAAGAGATATCGCATCGCCAGACCCGCGCAGTGAAGCATAAGCGCCCCCAACAATGGTTTCAATCTCGGCGGGTGTTTTCCCGTAATCCGCTGATTTTACCTTGTCGTAAATCGTTTCGGTTAAATCGGTACATGCCGAAATTACCAGCACGACTGTAAATATTGCTATGAATGATTTTATCTTCATGATGATTATGCCTTTGTGTTAAAATGAAATGTTTAAACCAAATGAAAAAGTCCTGGGACGCGGATAGGCATTGAACCAATCCATTCCCGGGGTATCCAATCCTTCGATGTTAACTTCAGGATCAACTCCGGTATAGTTGGTAAATACAAACAAATTTTCTCCGGTGACATAGACCCTGATTTTTTCGATCCCGATTTTCTTTGCCTGCAAATTGTATCCAAGTGTTACACTTTGAATTCGAAGGAAAGAAGCATCTTCAACCCAATAACTCGAATAGGTCATCGGAGAAGTTATCCCTGAAGCAGCTTGCCTGTCGGTAATATTTAAGGTAGGCATACGTTTAGTGTTACTCAATTCCATCGCGGTTGCATTCAGTACTTTTTGTCCCAACATTCCGTAAGCAGAAATCTCGAGATCGAAATCCTTGTACGAAAGGTTCGTTCCAAAACCAAAACTCAATTTTGGTTGTACATTACCAATTACTTGTGCTTTTCCATCGTTCTCAAAAATGAACTTTCCTAATGAATCGATTCCAGAGCAAATTGGCCCAACAAAGGTTCCAACAGCATAGCCCTCTTTAATTACCTGAGAATACTGTCCCGACATTCCGGTTAAACCATGAAGCGATCCGGTAGAAATTGAGTCAGAAGAATAGGTTTCGTTCGAAAGCTTTTCGATAACCTGATAGTTTTTAGCCAACGTAAGGTTCATATCCCAATTAATATCACCTTTGTTAATCAGGTTGATGTTCAGTGTCAACTCAATACCTTTATTACTCAAGTCGCCCACATTGGCCAAAATGGTTGGGTACAAATAATTTGAACCCACCGCATAAGTGTATAATAAATCACTCGTATTCTTTTGATAGGCTTCCAATGTTCCACTAATTCTTTTGATCAATGAAAAATCGAGTCCAATATTCATTTGTGAAGTCGATTCCCATTTCAAGTCAGGATTTGGATTTTGTGTTGGCCCATACGATTGCTTCCACGTTCCGGTCGCATCGTCGTAATAGGTATTAGAACCAGCGCCTAAAAGCGAAAGCGATTTGTATTCACCAATTCCATCCTGATTACCTGTTACACCATAACCTGCACGCAATTTCAAATTACTGAGCCATGAAGTTGCTGACTGCATAAAAGCTTCGTCGGAAATACGCCATGCAACTGATGCTGAAGGAAACAGACCCCATTTATTATTGGCGCCAAACCTTGATGAACCATCGCGACGCAACGTACCAGTCAGCATATATTTCCCAAGGTAGCTATAATTCGCACGACCGAAGAAAGAGATCAGTTTTGCCCGTCCTTTGTAGGAATATACGTCGCCTGAACGATAATCCATTCCAGATGCAAGGTTGTTATACTGGAAAAGGTCGGTATCAAAACCGCGGCGTGATGCCCCAAAACCTTCATAGGTATTATCCAAATAGGAATATCCAGCCAACAGGTTGATTTTATGATCGAGGCCCAACTGTTTTTCGTAAGTAAGGTATGTTTCCAATTGCATGGTCGTATAATCGCTTAAGGTACGTTGTCCAAAACCCTTATCCGATATGCCCTGAATGATTGCATAAGTAGGTATGTATAAACGACCTTGCATTGAATTGTACTCATAAGACACATTCCCAATAGCCTTTAAACCTTCAACAATTTCCAGTTCCACTTTTCCATAACCCAACAAACGATGACGAGTATCATCAGCAAAACGGTTGGTGTTAATTTCAACCGGATTATCGTATTTGGTGCCACCAATTTCGGTAAAAGTCCCATCCGGGTCGTATACCGGAATGGTTGGGCTGAGGTTGAGCACCCGTTCATAAATAAGCTCGTTTAACGGGTTCCACTTGTCGAAATTGGTGTTAATCCCGACTTCCATTTTTAATTTATCGTTCAGTCCATATTGAAACCCTGAGATACTGGCCCCTAAGCGTTCGAGCTTTGTATTCTTAATGATCCCCTGATTATTGAGGTAGTTTACCGATGCGCGGAAACCACTTTTATCGGTTGAGTTACTGAAGGTAAAAACATGAGAGTGAGATATGGAAGTTTGCTCAATTTCTTTTTGCCAGTCGGTATTCCCGCCGTAATCAACTGCGGCAGTCAATTTATTATCACGCACATACTGGCGCCATTGGTTGGCCGAAAGCATATCGATGTGTCTTGCTACTGATCCCACGGCTACATAACCCTGGTATTGCATCGATTTTCCTTTATTGGTACGATTGGTTGTTACAATAATAACCCCGTTCGCCCCACGTGAACCATAGATTGCGGAAGCTGAAGCATCTTTCAACACGTCGATCGAAACTATTTCGGAAGGATGAATGGTATTGAAATCAACACCAGGGATTCCATCGACTACGACAAGCGGGCCGTTGCTGGCTGTTAAAGATGTACCGCCACGAAGACGGAGTGAAGCGCCACTGGCCGGATCACCCGACCCCTGAATTACAGTTAAACCGGCAACTTTCCCCTGCAAAAGTTGTTCGGCAGAAGAGATAACCCCTTTTTTCATTTCGGTTGCATCAACCGAAGCGATTGCCCCGGTTAAATCTGATTTACGCATGGTTCCATAACCTACACCAACAATTACCGTTTCGTTCAACGAAGTATAACTCTCTTGCAGAACAACCGTTACTTTTTCTACAGTAGCCTGAATGGCGCTGTTTTTATAACCCACGAAAGAAACGGTAAGTGTACTCCCTTTGGCACAGGTAATCTGAAAATTACCGTCAACATCGGTGACAACGCCATTTGTTGTACCGCTTACAACGATGGTCGCCCCTGGAAGCGGATTCTGTGATTGATCGACAACAACACCGCTAACTTTTATCGATGTCGTTCCCTGAGCAACCGCACTGACATTCAGAAGGCTTAAACCTATGAAAAGCGCCACGATCTGAATGATGAATATATTTTGTATAAATTGAATTTTCTTCATAATTGGTTGATTTTCTTAGTCGTTTAATTGCACAAGTGGAATGTCGCTTTCCGAAACTTTGCGTCCGGTGTTGTCATTAATGATCACATTGATTTTTTCGAGATTCGCGACATCTTTCAATAAATCGACAAGGTTCACGTAAGCGATCATCTCTTTGACAGTTCCTTCAAAATCGCCGGTCAATGTTTTCGACCCGGCAGTTATGGTATAGCTGAGTTTATTGACAAAAGCCTCGTTGTCTTGTCGGTAAATGCAAAGAATATCTTTCTGACTTATTTTCTGTGGAAAGAAAATCAATGTTGGGATTACCACATCAGGAATTTCAGGAGCAGCGATGTAAAAATCAGCACAAGCCACATCTTTTCCTTCAAAAGTCCATTCAGCATTGGAAAATAAGAAGTTGATACCTGTTAAGTTATAACCAACAGGCAAATTAAAATAATCGTTCAGAATTAAATCCCAACGATAAATCCCATTCCCTAAATTGGTCAATGTTGTTTTATTTAAGTTGGCAGCTTCGTTCATAACGATCCGTGCAGCATCCCAACCGTTAACACCCGAATGTACATGAACATTGGTAGCTTTGGCCAATTTACCCTGAGTTCCTGTTGTAGTACAATCGCTCCATGTGTGATTGGTATTGACTAAAATCGAGAGAGGTCTGTCAACGGTAAATTGTTTAGGATAAAAATCCAAAATTGCATTTTCAGCACTGATCGCGTTAAGACTCTGAATGGTAATCGCATTCTGCTGATCGGGAGCAAATGCTCCGGCAATTTTAGTACCCGCATAATTCTGAAGCTGACCATAAAAGGCCGAAATCTGATCGGCAGGCAATTTGTACAATTCAGTAGGTATAAGATCCCATCGCCAAATGTTGCCTCCAACGTGTTTTAGTTTTGTTTTATCAGAAGGGTTAGCCCAATTTTCATCGGGGTTGTTCGGGAACCATGACCAAACACGAACACCTTCTGTTTCTGATACACCTTCGAGAAGAGTTCCGGTTAAGTCGAAGTAGAATGAAACCTGCTCGTCGGCTTTATAAATTGCGGGTTGAGTCCAAATCTCGGCGATGCGTCCCTGTGCCATTAACCAAACTGGAGCTAACAGGGCAAACAATAACGTATATACTATTTTTTTCATCTGATTTTATTTTGCTAGTTTCAGTAAATACTGGTATGACACATAAGGAATATTGTCCGTTTTCCTTATCAAATCGAATTGCAGTGTTGCTCTTGCTCCCGGAACGACCGAAATGGTAAGTTCATCAACCAGCTGTGTTTTTGCCTCATCGGAATATAACTCGATAACCAGCGGGGATCCATCGGTATTTGGATATGGATTATTTAGTTTCCAGTACCCCGATTTTAGAAAAAGCTCCGGCGATGTTCCCCCAACCGTAAATGTGGTAGGATTGAATTTATCATCAGCAGCGAAGTTGATCGTAAATGTTTTGAAGTTAAATTTTGAAGTTAATGCCACCTTATCGGGTTTTGTTGCAGCTGCAACGGCAATAAGGTCAATTTGTGTGACACCGGAAGTTGTCCAGTTTCCAACCATTTTTTCATAAATGGTAATCGGATCGGTGTAAGTTCCGTCGTCGGTTTTATAACAACCGGTAAAGAGTTGTGTTACCATCAGACAGAACAGTATAACCACTGTTTTTTTCATAAATAAAAATGTTAAGTTATATTATTACTTGTTGATTAGAATTCTCGCCATTGAATTAAAGGGATTAACCTTTATACAAATTTATGGTAGCGGAACCCCGGAAAGAATTTATTCAGGCAGAATATAGAATTTAAAGACCTTGAATGATCTTTAAATGTCAGATAAAGAATAGGAAAGCTGTATCTATTTGCTTTAAAAATATAGACAGAATATTAACCTTTTTTGGGGTTTTAAGTAGAAATACAAAGAGTTTTGGGTATTCAAATAGCTCGAATTTCCATGATTTTTTGATCAAAAATTTCCCGGTCAACAATCGTCCTGTTCTTGATTTTTGTTTTGTAGGTATAAATGGTATTGACTGAGTAATTCAGGAATTTTGCGATTTTATCGTTATCGGTAATGCCAAGCCTGATGAGTGCAAAAATCCTTAAATCGCTTGTAAGCAATTCTCCCTTGTCGGGAATAATTTGATCTTCTTCTTTAAAAAGCTTGTTGAATTCAATGACAAAGTTTGGAAATATCTTCAGAAAGATCTTGTCGAAGTTGATGAACAAATTCTCCCTTTCCTTTTTCAAATCGGAATTTTTAATGATGTTGTCGAGGTCGTTGTACTGTTTTGAAACTATTTTCCGGTGAATTGATTTTTGAAAAGCTTCAATTTTCTCGATGTACTCTGAGTTGATATTGAAAAAATAGCCAATGTATTCTTCCTTAATTTTGTTTGCTTCAACAAGATGGTTATTAATTTCATGTAGATTATTGTTCGTTTCCTGCAGAATCTGCTTCACCTTGTTGAGTTTGCGATTTTGATAAAAGATGATCACAAAAAAGGAAATGACCATGATTGAAAGCATAGACAGGATGAATGAGTAATTCAGCAATTGTTTCCTTTGCCTTTCAACGGTCGATAACCTTTCTCCTTCAATGATCGGCAAAACAGATCCAACTTCAACCTTCCGGTGGCGGGCGTTGTATTCGGTCGCATCGGCAAGTGCAATTTTAATGTAGCTGTAAGCCCGTTTGATGTCGCCTTTTTCGTACAAACGAACAGCCAGGTTCCTCAAGGCTACGGTTTCTTTCGTTGAAGAAACAATATCGGCAATGGCAGCGCGAATAAGCATATCGATCGCCTCATTTTGCCGGCCCATCAGCGAATAGAGATACCCAAGACTCGATGTAGCGATGGCATACGTGTGATCAGAAATATCAAACTTCGAAATCAGGTAATTAAAGGCATCGGCCGACCCGGAAAAATCACCCGATTTCATTCTGCGTAAACCCATTGCCGACCAATATTCACTGGAGCTATCCTCCATTAATAAAATAGCAGAATCGAGGTAAAGAGTTCCGGTTTTGCGGTATTGTCCTGAAAAGAATTCGTCTCCGTTATAGTCGGCCAAATCATAATAGGTGCGGGCTATAACATTGAAATAGTCTTTTTGTATATTCCGGGGCAATTGAGACGTTTTAATAATTTTCAGGGTATCGAGCGATTCCTTAAAAAGACCTGAAGACAACAACGAAAACCCCATTTTAATTTTCGCGATGGCAATTTTATCGGGATTCCCAAGTTTCAGGGCCAGCGCATTCACTTTAGAAACATACCTGAATGCTGAATCATACGAAAACGATTCGTATTCCGCGAGGAGCGAATTACACAAATCGTATGCACGCGATGATTGTCCCATTTTTTCAGCCTGCGCAAGATCGCTCGTCAAATGCTGAATCCTGATTTTTTTATCCGCAAAATATTCTTGCTTTTTCGACAGGTGATCATCAAGTTCTTTCAGAAGCTTTTCAGTTTCGTTGCTCGAAAAAGAACTGACAGATGCAATCAGGAAGGTAATAAAAAGCAGGGCTTTACGATAAATTCTTTGACACATAATCCATTTCCTCATTCAGGCTGAAACCATTTTCCCAAATGTACTATTAAAAAATTTATTTTTAAATGGCAAGCTGCTTGTTTTGTTTTTGAAGTCACCTTTTAAAATCTCAGGAACCGGTTAACAGTTTCTCATTTATCATTTTTGCTTTTCTCTGCTTAATTTTCTTCCTTTGCGAGGCAAAAATTGAACTATCAATGATTCACGATCGGTTTCCTTCCAAATTGCTTGAAAATGCTGTCGAAGAGTTTGCCAAACTCCCCGGTATCGGACGCAAAACCGCATTAAGGTTGGTGCTTCACCTGTTAAGGCAGGAAGAGAGTGAAGTCGAAGATTTCGGTAATGCCATGATTCAACTGAAGAAAGAGGTAAAACATTGCAAAATTTGCCACAACATTTCCGACACCGACACCTGTTCGATATGCGCCACCCCTTCGCGCGACGAATCGATAATCTGTGTTGTTGAAAACATCCGCGATGTCATGTCGATCGAAAATACCAATCAATTTCGGGGAAGATATCATGTATTGGGCGGAATTATTTCACCCATGGATGGCATTGGCCCCAATAATCTTGAAATCGATTCGTTGGTAAGAAGAGTTAGCGCCGGAACGATTGTCGAGGTGATTCTTGCATTAAGCACGACCATGGAAGGCGATACAACAAACTTTTACATTTATAAAAAATTGAAAGATAGCGACGTAAAGATTTCTACCATTGCACGGGGAATTTCGGTTGGTGGTGAAATAGAATATACCGACGAACTCACTCTCGGTCGCTCAATATTGAACAGATTAAGTTACAGTGACACACTAAATTCATAAAATGAAGCTTTCGGTTGTAATCGTAAACTACAATGTGAAGCATTTTCTCGAGCAGTGTTTGCACTCGGTTGAAAAGGCTTCAAAAAATATCGAAACCGAAGTTTTTGTGGTCGACAACAATTCTGTCGATGGATCGAAGGGAATGCTCATTCGTAAGTTTCCCGAAGTAAAGCTCATCCTGAATAGCCGAAATCTTGGATTTTCAAAAGCCAACAACCAGGCAATCAAAAGGGCAACCGGTGATTATGTCCTGCTGTTGAATCCCGATACGGTTGTTGAAGAGGACACGTTTGAGAAAGTGGTCGCTTTTATGGACGAACACCCCGAAGCCGGTGGATTGGGTGTAAAAATGATTGACGGGAAAGGAAAGTTCCTGCCCGAATCGAAAAGAGGATTACCAACTCCGTGGGTCGCTTTTAATAAAGTCTTTGGGCTTTCTGCGCTTTTCCCAAAATCGAAGGTCTTTGGAAAATACCACCTGACTTTTCTCGATAAGGATACAATTCATCAGATTGATGTATTGGCCGGAGCCTTCATGCTGATGCGAAAAGAAGCGCTCGACAAAGTTGGACTGCTTGACGAAGAATTTTTCATGTACGGCGAAGACATTGATTTATCGTACCGTATCACAAAGGGCGGTTATTGTAACTATTACTTTCCTGAAACAACCATTATTCATTACAAAGGTGAAAGCACAAAAAAAGGAAGTCTGAATTATGTGCGGATGTTTTACACGGCCATGATCATTTTTGCCCGGAAACACTTTTCGAAACAATACGCCGGGTTCTTTTCCTTCTTTATTCACGTTGCCATCTACTTTAGGGCAGCCATCGCAACCACATCGAGGCTGGTAAAAAAACTGTGGTTGCCGGCTCTTGATTTTCTCTTCGTTTTCCTATCGATTTTCTGGCTTCTTCCGGTTTGGGAGAATTTCAAATATGAACCGGGCTATTATCCCCAATCATTTGTCTTTTTGGGCATTCCGGCGTATATTCTGGTCTGGCTCATAGCCACCTATTATTCGGGCGGCTACGAAAAACCAGTTAGCATAATCAAAATTTCAAAAGGAATTATTTCGGGAACGCTTATTATCCTTGTGATTTACTCCATGTTGCCCAACAGCGCCCGTTTTTCAAGGGCTGTTATCCTTATGGGGTCTGTTTTGTCATTTGGAATTGTTGTACTTATCAGAACAGCTCTTCATTTTTTATTGAGGAACGATTATACCCTCGGAGCCAGAAAACCCAAGCGTGTTGCCATTGTTGGTTTGACGGATGAAGCCCGGAGGATAGGCGATTTACTTGCTCAAACGGGTGTTACAACCAATATTATCGGAAGTATTTCTCCTGCCGAAACTGCCGAAAACGAACTATACATGGGTTCGATCGGTGAGATCGACGAGATTGTACGAATCAACAACATTGAAGAGTTGATATTTTGCTCGGCTAACGTTAGTTCTCAGACGGTTATCAAAACAATGCTCAACCTGTCCAACTTTAACATCGATTATAAAATTGCCCCACCCGAAAGTATTTCAATCATTGGCAGTAACTCAATTGATACTGCCGGTGATCTTTATGTGGTGAATGTGAATGCCATAACAAAAGAGAAAAACCGCAGGAACAAAAGGCTTTTCGACATACTCGTTTCTTTGACATTACTCATTTTGTACCCCTTCACTGTTTGGTTTATTTGCCGCAAAAAAGGTTTTCTACTGAACATTTTCAGGGTGCTTGGACACAATTACAGTTGGGTAGGCTATCACAAGGTAAATACGGAAATGTACCTTGGCTTACCTGTAATTAAGCCCAGTATTCTAAAAACTACCGATTTGCTCGAACTTCACGATGAAAACCATGAGGCCATCGACAGGGTGAATATGCTTTATGCACGCGACTATAGCGTTAGAAAAGATTTCGAGATTGTGATGAAAGCATTTAAAAAGCTTGGCCAGAAATGATTTCAATAACAAACAACGACATAAGGCTCAGGGCATTGGAACCCGATGACGTAGAACTACTTTACCGTTGGGAAAATGATACTTTGGCATGGAGGGTTAGCAACACCCATGCTCCCTTATCAAAATTCATACTGGCAAACTATATCAAATCGTCCGATCGTGATATTTGGGAAAGCAAGGAGCTGCGCCTGATTATTGAAACAAATTCAGGAGTTCCTGTTGGCACCATCGAATTATTCGATTTCGATCCGTATCATTCGAGAGCCGGAATAGGCATTATGATTTTTGAAACTGAAGAACGACGTAAAGGATTGGCCTTTAACTCCATTCAGATTTTAATCCAATATGTTCATAACGAATTAGGGATCAATCAGCTTTACGCGAATGTTGCCGAGTCGAACCAATCGAGTATCCAACTTTTCAAAAAATTGGAATTTGAAACCGTTGGGCTTAAAAAGCAATGGTTGAAAATACCCTCGGGATGGGAAGGCGAATATCTTTTTCAGAAAAAATTAGGTTCCACTTTCTAATTAAAATCGAAACTCGAAACATACATCGGTTTTGAATTCAGCGATATCCAGTCGGATTCCGACAGCTTTTTCCCTCTCACAACAATCTCCCCTGCCCCATTGGAATTGATTTTATCCATTAGTCCTAATTTGCAATATTTCCTTATAACATTAATTATCGGGCTTTGTACATCGAGCCAGATCAGAGCTGTATGGTTATTTTGCATGGCAATTACTGTTTCGAAAAGCTCGTTGAGAATTCCTTCATGACCGGGTTTACAAAAAATACCTTCGAAAGCTGAAAATTTAAATTCCCCCGGATTGATCAATCGTTTCAGATAGGGAGTATATGGCAATATTTTCAACAGTATTTTACCACTGATTCCAGGCAGATTACGAAAAGCCCATCGCATGGGATTTGACTGCACCCCGGCCACGATCTTACCATCATGCCACAAAATAGTTGTCGTTGTAGAAGATGTGTTCCAGATATAAAAAATTATGCTGTGGATATTGACCGATAATGGCCTCCCTAATTTGCTTTTGTTCCGATGGCAATGCCCTTCTGATATTCTTTGACTTCTTTGGTGAAAACCGGCTGAAGGCCACGGTCGTCATGGTACTAACCTTACGGAATCCATAATAGTTGCACAGATGCATCGATTGCTCATTATCGCTTTCAATGTATGCATAAAACAGCGGCTTTCTATTCTCCGACGTTTCCTTCAGAAAAACTTCCTCCATAAATTGTTTAACCAAACCCGGTGACTCCTTTGGGGTCGACCTGTTTTTCCTTCTTCCGTTTCCATTAATTGCCGGACTTGATGCTAAATAACGTACATAATGACTGTCGATTAGTTTTTCGTCAAGATTAATTTTTCGCCCGGCAAGGCATACCGTACATAAAAGATTGTCGAGCCGTTCTAGATTAAAGTAAACCGGAGCATGAATGTCATGAATGGTTTTTTCAGTTTCAAGATGCTGGTATTGAGTTTGCCCGGGAGTTCCCCAAAGGGTGTTCTTTAGTAATGAAATGACCTCAGGGCTTACAGTCTCACTTTGTTTAATACTGACTGTTGAAGAAAGCTTTTTTTCCATACAATTCTCAATTTGGGTTTGAATGTACAGATATTTCCTGAAAATTTTTCTTGGTCTTAAAAAATCTCACCCCGAATATCATCGACAATATCATACTCTACTGTTCTGAATTTCGCCCTTTCTATTTGAAAAAATCCAAGCCCCAGCATTCAAAAAGAAAAAAGGATGACCATTGGGGACATCCTCTTTGTGATTATTTCATGAAAATATTTTTATTCAATTTTCGCTGGTTTTTCTACTTTGTCTTTAAGTAACGCGATTTCTAACACTTCAATAATCGTATTGACATAATGGAAGGTTACCCCGTTGATATAGATCTCTTTAATTTCATCAATATCTTTCCGGTTATCAGCTGAAATGATAATATCGGTGATGCCTGCCCGTTTAGCAGCTAAGATTTTCTCTTTTATTCCTCCTACCGGAAGCACCTTCCCACGAAGGGTAATTTCGCCGGTCATCGCCAAATTGTGCCTCACTTTCCGTTGGGTAAACGAAGAGGCCAACGAAGTAACCATCGTGACACCTGCCGAGGGGCCATCCTTTGGAATAGCGCCTTCCGGAACATGAACATGGACATTCCAGTTTGAAAACACTTCAGGATTCAAATCCAGTTTATCCGCATGGGCTTTCAGGTATTCCAATGCCAGCATGGCCGATTCTTTCATCACATCGCCAAGGTTACCGGTCAAAGTAAGCGCTCCTTTTCCTTTGCTAAGGCTCGATTCTACATACAAAATTTCACCACCAACAGCAGTCCAGGCTAAACCAGTTACAACTCCGGCAAATTCATTCCCCTGATAAAATTCAAGCGTATAGCGTGGTATCCCTAAATATTCCTTTACAGAATCAATGGTTATCTCTCTTTCAAATTTTTCTTCAAAAGCAACTTTACGGGCAATTCGTCGTATCAATTTAGCCAATTGCTTATCCAGTTCCCTAACGCCCGATTCTCGGGTATAATTTTGGATAATGTACTGATAAACACCTTCGCCAACAACCAGAGCATTTTCTTCTAATCCGTGGTTTTCAAGCTGCCGAGGCATAAGGTGACGTTTGGCAATCTCAATTTTTTCTTCTACCAAATATCCGCTCACTTCGATCAACTCCATACGGTCGCGTAACGGAGGGCTGATGGTATTGAGTGTATTGGCGGTAGCAATAAACATCACCTTCGACAGGTCATATTCAACATCGAGGTAATTGTCATGAAATTCAGAATTCTGCTCGGGATCAAGCACTTCAAGCAAAGCAGAAGCCGGATCGCCATGATAATCGTTCGATACTTTGTCTATTTCATCGAGAATAAATACGGGGTTCGACGATTTCGCTTTTTTGATATTTTGAATGATACGGCCAGGCATGGCCCCAATGTATGTTTTACGGTGACCGCGAATCTCAGATTCGTCGTGCAAACCACCCAAGCTCATGCGAATGTAATTGCGTCCAAGCGCCCGTGCCACCGATTTTCCAAGTGAAGTTTTTCCAACTCCCGGAGGGCCGTATAGACATATTATGGGCGATTTCATGTCGTTTTTCAGTTTCAATACGGCCAAGTGTTCAAGAATACGTTCTTTAACAAGTTCAAGTCCATAATGATCCTCGTCGAGAACTTGTTCTGCATGTTTCATGTCGAAATTATCTTCCGAAAATTCGTTCCATGGCAAGTCGAGCAGGGTTTGAACATACGATAGCTGAATAGAATATTCACCCGCAGCAGGGTTCATTCGCAACAATTTGTCGACTTCGCGGTTGAAAACACCGGCAACCTCTTGTGACCATTTTTTATCAACAGCTTTGGCTTTCAGCTCTTCAACCTCTTTTTCAATAGGGTTACCTCCAAGCTCATCCTGAATGGTTTTCATTTGCTGGTGCAACAGGTATTCTCGCTGCTGCTGATCCATGTCGGTTTTCACTTTCGACTGAATATCCCTTTTCAATTCAAGCATTTGCAACTCTCTTACCAGATAGGAAATTGCCTGAATACCACGATCCCTTAATTTGTCGATCTGCAACAAACCTTGTTTTTCATCAACCTTAATATCGGCATTCGAACAGATGAAATTGATTAAAAATACAGGATTTTCAATGTTCCGAACGGCAAAAGTCGCTTCGGGTGGCATGTTGCTTGAATTTTTGGCAATTTTGATAGCAATATCTTTCAGCGATTCAACAATCGCTTCAAATTCAGGTGAATCATCTTTCGACGGAGAATCAACAAGAGCCTGAAAACGTGCAATATGATAAGGATCTTCACCGATGATTTCTAAAATCCGAAACCTCTGTTTTCCCTGAATGATAACGGTTGTACTTCCGTCGGGCATTTCAAGTATCTTCAGGATTTTCGCGATGGTACCCACATCATACAAATCTTCATTGTTGGGTTCATCGATATCGGGATCGATTTGAGCTACCGTACCCAGTACTCCATCTTTTTTATAGACATCTCGGATCAGTTTCAAAGACTTGTGCCTTCCAACCGAGATGGGTAAAATCACACCCGGAAATAAAACGGTATTACGCAAAGGTAATATTGGCAGAGCCGTTGGAATTTTATCAATGACCAGTTCGTCTTCACCTCCATCGGCAATGATGGGTATAAAATCGGAATCGTCTCCCCCCATTCCGGTGAAAATAAAACTTTTATTACTTTTTATGCTGTTCTCTGCCATAATTATCCCTTCATTTTTGTGCTGACAAACTGTCTTGGTTACATAAACAATTAAAGTAGCCTCACTGTTTGGCAATAGCCATGCCAAAATCGAATTTGTTTCAATTTTATAAAAAAACTCAATGAAAACAGATGATTCGTATTTATTTTCGGATCAGGTTCAGGTATGAATAGTGGAATCCGTTTTTTTCGTCGAATTGATCTTCCCTGCTTTCTTCAACCCATTCGTTGTAATTAATTTCGGGGAAATAAACATCGGCATCGAAAGGTTGGTGTACTATTGTAAGATAAAGTTTCCCGGCAACCGGATAGAACTGGCGATAGATCATTCCTCCGCCGATGATGAAAGCTTCCAATTCATCTTTTACCAACTCAATAGCTCCCTCGATTGAGGTAGTCATTTCACATCCCTCAAAGTGGTCGTTCGGAATGTCGGAAATGACAATGTTCCGGCGATTCTTCAGCGGACCACCAGGCAGCGACAAAAAAGTGTTACGACCCATGATGACAGGTTTGCCGAGGGTAATTTGCTTGAAACGTTTCAGATCGTTGGGCAAATGAAACAGCAAATCGTTGTTTTTACCAATGGCAAAGTTCTCGGCGATGGCAACTATTATGGAGATATTCTGATGTGTCATTTTTGGATTTTGGAATTTGTGATTTGGAATTTTACACCGCCACTTCGCCCTTAATATGTGGGTGCGACTGGTAATTGATCAGTTCGAAATCGTCGTATTTAAAACCGAAGATACTTTTCACTTCAGGATTGATTTTCATTTGTGGCAGAGGATACGGCTCGCGGCCAAGTTGCAGTTTCACCTGTTCAATGTGATTCGTGTAGATATGCAAATCGCCAAACGTATGGACAAAATCGCCGGGTTCTAACCCGGTTACCTGAGCCATCATCATGGTGAGCAACGCATACGAGGCAATATTAAAAGGAACACCTATAAATGAATCGGCACTACGCTGATAAAGCTGGCACGAGAGCTTCCCTTCAGCCACATAAAATTGAAAGAAGGCGTGGCAGGGTGGCAGGTTCATATTGGGAAGGTCAGCCACATTCCAAGCGCTTACAATGATTCGGCGTGAATCGGGATCATTTTTGATGGTTTCAACCGCTTGCGAAATTTGGTCAATATGTCCACCATTGTAATCGGGCCACGAACGCCACTGATAGCCGTAAATATGACCGAGGTTTCCATCCTCGTCGGCCCATTCATTCCAAATCCTCACACCATTATCCTGTAAATATTTTGCATTTGTATCGCCATTCAGGAACCAAAGCAGTTCGTGAATGATTGATTTCAAATGCAATTTTTTAGTGGTAACCACAGGAAAACCTTCCTGCAAATTGAAGCGCATCTGATACCCGAATGTAGAAATAGTACCCGTTCCGGTACGGTCTTCCTTTTTAACTCCATTATCAATAATGTGTTGGAGTAAGTTTAGATATTGCTTCATCTTTAAATTTATAAATAGCCAACAATTTTATGATTACGAAATACTTTATGCCTTTGACAATTCAGGTTTATGCTTATATCTAAAAATGAACGGAAAGAGAATTCCCAACAATAAAGCATAGGCTGCAAAAGCGAACCAGATACTTTGCCAGTCTTTTACCCCATTTACGGTAAAATGATCGACAACCCATCCGCTAACCAAACCTCCGCAGATAGCGCCAATACCATTGGTCATGATCATGAATAATCCTTGTGCGCTCGACCTGATTTGGGTCGTAGTTTCCATTTCAACAAACAGCGAGCCTGAAATATTGAAGAAATCAAAAGCCATTCCATAGATAATCATCGACAGTATGAGCAAGATAAAACCACCTTCAGGGTTTCCAATCCCAAACAGGCCAAACCGCAATACCCAAGCGAGAATGCTGATCAACATCACTTTTTTAATCCCAAACCGTTTCATGAAAAATGGAATGGTGAGGATGAAAAGGGTTTCTGACATTTGAGAAATCGACATTAAAATTCCAGGGTGTGTAACTGCAAACGATGACGCATAGTTGGTTTTAAAGTCCATCAGAAAAGGTTCACCAAGCATGTTTGTAATTTGCAGGGCGGCACCCAACAACATGGCAAAGACAAAAAAGGTTGCCATTTTGGTCTTTTTGAAAAGAACCAACGCATCCAATCCCAATGCAGACAATACCGTTTTGTTTTTTCGTGAACGGTCGGGTTTGCACTTTGGCATGAAAAACGCGAAAACTCCTAGCCCCAACGATGCAGCAGCACTCACATAAAATTGGCCGGGGCCTTCTTTCAAACCAACAAGGTCGACCACCCACATGGCAACAATAAACCCGACAGTTCCCCAAACCCTGATCGGGGGAAATTCTTTCACCACATCGTGACCTCTTTTTTCTAAAACATAATAGGCAACTGAATTATTTAAAGCGATTGTAGGCATGTAAACCATTGAATACAAGAGCATGACCCAGTACAACAAATCATAATTGGAAATCATCGATGCCCAAACAAACAAACCGGCACCAATGATGTGGCACGCACCTAAAACACGTTCTGCATTTACCCATCGGTCGGCAACAATTCCAAGCAATCCGGGCATGAACAGTGAAGCAACACCCATTGTCGCGTATATGCTCCCAACTTGTACCCCTGTAAATCCAAGGGTGTTAAACATGTATCCTCCAAGTGATATCAACCAACACCCCCACACGAAGAATTGGAGAAAATTCATCATGATTAAACGATTCTTAATACCCATAATGGTTACAGTTTAAATGTTTTTGGAAAATCAATTACCTTCTTTCCTTCTCGAAATTTCATCCCTGATTTCTGAAGCTACCTCATACTTTTCATCGCGAATAGCTTCCTGAAGTAATTTGTCAAGTTCTTTTTGTGAGAAAAGTTCATATTTATTTTTCTGCCCTTCTTCAAGTTCAATCTCTTCAGAAACCGCATCTTCTTCAAAGTTTTCGGAAACCTCTATAACGATACCAGCTTTAGAAAGAATTTCTTCAGAAGTATAAATCGGACATTTGAACCGTAAGGCAAGAGCCACAGCATCGGAAGTTCTGGAATCGATCGCTATGTGGGTACCATTCTGTTCACAAATTAATTCTGAAAAGAATATTCCCTCTTCCAGTTTATAGATAATGACTTCGATCAATTCAATTTGAAAAGCCTGAGCCATATTTTTGAATAAATCGTGCGTAAGAGGACGTGGAGGATGTAGCCCTTCGAGCTGAATAGCTATGGATTGAGCCTCAACAGGGCCAATGATAATAGGAATCCGTCGGTCGCCATCTTCTTCGGCTAAAACCAATGCGTAAGCGCCGGTTTGAGTTTGGCTAACAGAAAGTCCCAGAACATTTAATTTAATTTTTAGCATAAATTTTTAATCTGAATGCAACTGAAACAAAGATAAAAATTGTTTTTGCTTTGAATGGAATATTTTATTTTAATTCAGAAGCTGAATTTTTCATTGGATCAAAAAACCGTAAAACGAGCATGATCGTTTAAAACACAAATACAGACGAATATTCACATGCGAGTTCCATCCGGCATAATAAAACAATTTCTATTCGGATGAAAATTAGGTTTAATTATTTGGCAATCATTCAAAATTATATACTTTTGCAGTCCGAAAGTTTTCGCGCAGGCACTAAAAGTAAAGTGCTATTGTTCTTTCGCCTGCCGGAGTAAATTAATAATGAATAGTATATGTTTGCAATTATTGATTTTGGTGGTTTTCAGTACAAAGTAGAAAAAGACAGTAAACTTTTTGTAAACCGCCTTGAAGCAGAAGAAGGTACATCCTTCGACATCGACAAAATCCTTTTAATCGACAACGATGGTGCAGTTAAAGTAGGCACACCATTGGTTGAAGGCGTAAAGGTAACAGCTAAAGTACTTGAACACATGAGGGGCGATACCCTGGTTGTTTTCAAGAAAAAACGCAGAAAAGGTTACAAAGTTAGAAATGGCCATCGCCAGTATTTAACGAAGATTCAAATTGAAGAAATAGTAGGATAATAAAAAATTAAGATACCATGGCTCATAAGAAAGGTGTAGGTAGTTCAAAGAACGGCCGCGAATCAGAAAGCAAACGGTTAGGCGTTAAAATATGGGGTGGACAAGATGCTGTTGCCGGCAATATTCTTGTACGTCAGCGTGGTACATCACATCACCCGGGTGAAAACGTAGGCATTGGCAGAGACCATACCTTATTCGCCTTAGTTGATGGGACTGTTGTTTTCAAGAAAAGACAAAAAAACAGATCGTTCGTTTCTGTTTTACCAACTGAAGTAATTGTTGAAAATTAAACAGGTTATACCGATATGAAATTTAAAGAGACTGTCTGAAAAGGCAGTCTCTTTTTTGTTTTAAAACCCCGGATAGAGCAATAAATGATCTATTCATTAACACTTTATGAAACATAAAGGCATTGAACAGACTCGAAACAGAACCAATTTTCTATTTCATCGATACGACTCATTTCAGCTAAACAATAATTTTATCAGAAACAAGGGTAACCTTTGGCTCAATTATGGAATTAATAAGTAGATACCTTTACTCTATAACTGAAGCAAGTCATACATGAATCTCATCAACGTTCGTAAACCGCGGGACAGGTGGTAAATGCCATTTGAACCACATGCAACGGGTACTTTGAAAAACAAGTTAAGCCAACGAAAGAATGGCTCAATAAATCATTCTCTTTTCAGATTTCTTTTAAAAAATCTATGTTCATCAATTAAATTACTAAATGTATGAAAACAATATTTTTAATACTGAATGTCTTTCTTATGTCGGTTTTACTGACTAACTGTGTGGATTATGCCGATGAAGATATTACCATAAACGGAGAAACCCCTCCTGGCTTTGCGGTTTATAAAACCCAAAAAAACTATTTTGACTATGTGGCAGTAGGTATCGACAGTAATGGTCATGTTACTCATTATCCTGCACCTTATTCAACTGATCTTTTCATTTCAAAAGATAAATCAGGTAACTATTATTATAATCAGCGATGGAAATTAAAAAGTGGATTTGTAGTTTCAAGAGAAATTAATACTGACGAAGCATTTACCAACGTCACCTATGATGAATTGGTAGAAAATGTTGACAAAAATAGTGAGAAAATTACACATGATTGGTTTGTTGACAGAATAATTGACACAGATCCATTCACAGAATATTACTATCTGAAGAATAATCCTACTTCAAGAAGTTTCACTCTGGGCGAGATTAATGAAATGATTGAAAATGGGACAATTGAAACTGTTTTTACCAAAATTAAATAACTAGAAATATGAAAACAACTATTTTAATAATTACAGCATTTTTTATAATGACACTAATGTCAAATTGTGTGGATTATGCCGATGAAGACATTGTTGTAAACGGAGAATCAACAGGTTTGTCGTTATATAAAACAAAGAAGGATTATTCCAATTTCATAACTCTTCGATTAGATAGCAATAATAGTATCTTAATGGCTCCTTCCTATAATGCTAAAGACCCGCGTATTTCTTATGAAAACGGAAAAGTAAAATATAATTTACTGTGGATACTTAAGAATGATTATGTTTTATGCGAAGAGATGATGCATGACTTGGTCTTTACAGATATTACATTTCAAGAATTTGTGGACTATACAGAAAAGAATGGTGGAGATATTCCCGATGATTGGTTTCTTAAAAGGATAATTGATAAAGACCCATTCACTGAGTTTTATTACTTAAAAAATGAATTTCGATCAAGAAACTTCACTATTGGAGAAATGAATGAAATAATTAAAAATGAAACTATTGAAAACTATTTTACCAAAATAAAATAAACTGAATATACAAAACGAACAAGAGTCTGCCCTAAAGAATAGCTTTTGTTATTATTCCAGATAAATATTTTTTAATTGCAACCCTCGTTTTCATCGGTTGTCATTTATTGAAAAAATCAATAGCCATGTAACAAACCCTTTTCAGGGCTACGTTCAAAATGACAATTTAAAATTAAATTATAGCCGTATGAAAACACAAATTTTAATCGCATTATTATTGCTCATTTCTTTTCAGTCTTTCTCACAGACAGACAGCACTGCAACAGATTTAAAAACAGTTCCGATCCAGTTTACACTGTTTACCCCTCCAATTAGCACCAATGGGATCTATTTCTATAAAACGATAAACGATGTTTCTCTGAATACCTTTATTGGTGTTGGCGCAGCATCGAACTACATTGAATTGGGTGGATTTATCAATGCAAACAGGTTTTATGCCAACGGGGCTCAGTTCTCTGGTTTTCTAAACATCAACGGGTTCGACCCCAAGGCATCCAATTATCAGTCAAAAGGGGTGCAACTTTCAGGATTTGCAAATGTAAATGGGAATAAATACACCGGGTTGCAAAGTTCAGGATTTGCGAATATCAACAAAGATTTTGAAGGATTACAGGCATCGGGTTTCGTAAACATCAACGAACATACCGAGAATTCATTCCAGTTTGCCGGTTTTGCAAATATCTCACCCAAAGGGAGTACTTATCTTCAGGCAGCAGGCTTTGCCAATGTCGCTTCTGATTTAAAAGGCGTGCAGGGTAGCGGATTCGCAAATGTTGCAAGAGATTTGAAAGGCGTTCAGGGAAGTGGTTTTGCCAATATTGCCCGCGATATTACAGGGGTACAGGCATCGGGTTTCGTCAATGTGGCCCGCAATGTAAAAGGGGTTCAGGCTGCCGGGTTCATCAACATTTGCGACAGCATTGATGGAATACCCATTGGCTTTATCAGCATTGTAAAGAAAGGTGGTTATCGTAATTTTGAGGTTTCGACCTCGGAATGGAGCCCTGTACAACTGACCTACCGCATGGGGATTGAAAAATTCTACAATGTATACACCCTTAGTAAATTAAATGGCGATTGGGACCGTTTTGCCCTCGGCTTCGGCTTCGGACATAACCGTAATATCTTCAAAAAAACCGATTTGAATATTGAATTGGTTCACCACCAAGAGTTTCTTTTAAGACCAAACATTGTCAGTTTTATAGCGGAAAGGGAAAACAGCATTTCACAACTGAAAATTGGTGTCAGAAGAAACATTGTTAAAAATATTTGGATTAACGCCGGACCAACATTCAACCTGGCCTGGTCCTATAAATTAAATGGGTTATCAACACCCGAAGGAGAAGAACTTCAACCTTATCTGTGGAAAACGAATCCAAAGTCATATTCGAACTTTCCAAACTGGAATAGCCGCTTTTGGGTTGGTTTTCATGCCGGCATCAGCATAAACTAAAAATAATTAATACCCAGTTCTCTTTTTTTCACAATCCGTTCCCGGGCTTTTCCGGGGGCGGATTTCTCTTTTTATAGATGTAAAGGGCTTGTATCTTTAGAACTTGTAATCTGATGTTTTGGAATTTGTTCTGGATTTTGGATTTTGGAATTTGTTTTTTGGAATTTGGAATTTGTTCTGGATTTTGGATTTTGGAATTTGTTTTTTAAACCTGAAACCTCTTCAAGCTAAAATAAAATGTACTTCCTTCGTTCAGTTTACTTTCTACACGGAAAATACCACCGTTTTTTTCAATAAAGTCGCGGCAAAGAATCAATCCAAGTCCGCTTCCTTTTTCTCTATCAGTTCCAAAAGTGGCATTAATCTCCTTCTTATTAAGCAGGTTATTCAGGTTATCTTCACTTATTCCTATTCCATTATCCCGTATCCCAAACTCAATCAGCTCACTTTCATTTTTAGAAAAGATCACAATCTCACCATTTGTCTCAGTGAATTTTATGGCATTGCTGATCAAATTTCTGAAGATGGTATTTACCATATTAACGTCGCCATAAGCAAGGGTCGAATCATCAATTCTATTGATAATCGAAATTTTCTTCTTGTCGTACATTGGCATTAATAAATTCAGTACCTCTTGAATGATAGGTGATACTAGAAATATTTGCGGGTCATATACAATTAGCCCGCGTTGGCTCCGGGTCCAATTCAGCAAATTATCGATAAGATAAAATGTTGATTTGGTGATCTCTGAAAATGTTTCGAAAATCTTGTTTCGTTTTTCTTCATCAAATCTATCGGGATGAACCGTCAATAAATCGAGCATATTTTTAATGTTCCCGAGAGGGCTTCTTAGGTCGTGTGAAATGATTGAAAAGATCTTGTCTTTCGAGGCGTTCATGGCCTTTAACTCTTCCTTCTGAATCTCAAGCATACGAGCTTGTTCCTCTATCTCATTCTTCTGTACCTGAAGGATTTCACTTTTATGCTCTATTTCGTTTTTCTGGATCTTAAGTTTTTCATTTTTTTCAAGGATCTCCTTGGTTCTTACTTGTATAATCTCTTCCAGATCGCTTTTTTGCGATTCGAGTTGGGAAACCCTAACCCGATAAAAAAAGTATGCGGTTGTAAGAAAAAGGATCGTCACAAGCAGGTAAAACCAAAAAGTTTCGGTAAAACGGGGTCTGATAGTAAATGAATATTCAGTTCCTTTTTCGTTCCAAATCTGATCGTTGTTGCAGGCTGTAACCTGAAATTTATATTCTCCATGGGGTAAATTGGTGTATGAAACCGACCGATAGTTATCTGTTTCAGTCCATTCAGATTCAAACCCCTTGAGCCGGTATCTGAACTTGACCTTCTCTGCTTCATACAAGCAAAGTGCGGTGTAATAAAAGGTATACCGTTTGTTTGCCGGTTTAAATGTTGTTTCATGAAAAAGGTCGATAAACCGGTTGTCTACATTTACATTTTCAATAAAAACTGGTGGTATATAGTTATTAAACATCACGTTTACAGGGTCGATAATGGCAACTCCGTCAAGTGTCGGGAAGAAAAGTTTTCCGTTGCTGCTCTTCAAAACCTGAGCTGTTGGATTGCACTCCGATTGTTTCATCCCATCGTATTTATTGAAAAGGGAACAATTAATTGTGTCAACTTCCCCTTCGGAATATCCAACCAATTCTTTTTTTGACACCTTCATAATCCCCTCGCTGAAGGGTAACCATAAAAAACCGTAATCGTCTTCAACAACATCGCAGGGTGAATTGTCCAACAATCCGTTTTTTGAAGTAAAACAGAAGAATTTATTTTGCCTCAACAACCACAACCCATTGTTGGTTGCGATCCAAACAAGCCCCTCATTATCAATGTATATGTTGAATATAATATCGCTCTTAAACCCATCGGCAGAGGTGAATTTTTTAATCTCATCGGTAGGTGAAATCATGTTTAAACCACCAATGCCTTCGCTCGTTCCTACCCAAACATTATTGTTCCCATCCTCCTTGATCGCCATGATAAGGTTCGAATTCAGGCCGCTTGATACATCAAAAATTTTTATTTTCTTATTCCGGTCAATTCGAATGATCCCATTATTTCTGGTTCCGATCCATATATTTCCTTTTGAATCTTCATACGTCAATCTGATTTTTGAGCTCAAAAAACCGCTCTCTTCAGTATACAAAGTTTCTTTCCCTCCGGGCAAAACTTTCAACAGACCAGAGTAAGTACTGATCCATGTGTTTTTGTCGGAATCAATCATGATGTGCCTGATCCGGTCGCCCGAAAGATCGGTTTTAACCTTAAATGGACGAATATTCCCCTGATTTATTTTAACAAGGCTTCCATTATCGAATCCAACCAAATAAGAAGAACTGTCAATTTCGCAGATGGTATTAACAACTTTTTCGGGTAGGCCTCCGGCATAAGAATAGTTGGTGAATTTCCCATCTCTGATCCTGGTTAATCCTCCTTTGTATTGGGTCATCCAAAAATTACCTTCAAAATCGAATAGAAAATCGATTACAAAATTATTCGTCAGACCATTTTCGTTTGTTAAGCACTCTAATTTATCCTTGACGAGATCTTTTCGGAATAATCCGTTAATAGTGCCGATCCATAAATTTCCAAAGCGGTCTTTGAGAATGTCGGTTACTGTACTTTTGATTTCAGGAAGGACATGTTGAAATTTTTTCCCGTCGAAACAATAAACCCCGGAGCTAGTTCCAATCCATATTTTGTTCTCATTATCAGGAAAGAGGGAATATATCCATTCTTTATTCAGTCCTTCTGGTAATGTAAGCGACTGAAGGATCCCGCTTTCATATTTGAATAAACCTTCGCCCAAAGTTGCAAACCAAATAGCGCCGTTTTTATCCTGAACAATTGAGCGAACTTCTACATTATTGAGTGATTTATAGTAATCGAGAAAATGAAAAACCCCGTTTTCGAGGTAGAACCATCCGTGACCTGGCGAAGCCGACCAAACCCTGTCTTTATCGTCGACCAACAGGGCCCGGTAAAGGTGCGTCATGTTTTGTTTTTTTCCGTATGCGGTGAATTTTCCGTTTTTAAAAGAAACCAGGCCACTCCCCTGTGTTGTCATCCATAAATTCCCCTTACTGTCTTCTGCAAGATTCCTGACAACATTGCTCTCAAAAACATCGGTATTGGCCGTATTGAAAATAGTAAATTTGTTACCGTCGAAACGTATCAGTCCCGAATAACCTGAAATCCATAAATATCCGTCGCTGGTCTGATAAATATGAAGAAGAGAGTTACTGGGCAACCCATTTTCGGTGGTCCAATGGCTAAAGTTATACTGTGAAAGATTTTTATCGGGATCGAGATAATAGGTCGGTGTTTGACAAATACCCGACACGGTTGCCAAGAATAATAGGAATATGAAAAATAATTTTTTCATTCAGCCTGCTTTTATTCACCCATTGATTCCGTAAATGTAATACAATTAGTAAAATATGTATAAATATTGATGCGACAAATCAGATCATTTCAAAATAATATTCAGCAGAATTCATTTTAAACTCCGAACTCAAAAAAGATTGACCGATAATTTTCGGGCCAAATCATTAACTTTGAAACGAACATGCTTGCACACACTTACAAACTCGGATGTAAATTAGTCATGTGAGTTCTCCCGATGTTCATCGGGAACAATTTTAAAAACAAATTATTTACGGATGAAATATGAATTTACCTGCAAAATTACCAGAACTCGATAAAGTGGATGAAATATTGAATGTAATTCATCAACTTGCCCGCAAGGATCCACTTCTGTCTATCATCAAAGAAAAGTTTCAGCTCGAAGTTAACCATCACCTCAGCTCATTGAAAGGACACGCAAAATCTTCAGCTTTTGAGGTTTTGATGAAAAAGAACTCTGACAATATTGAGTTGAAACAAGCTTATTTATCGATTGGAAAAGAACTTGCCGTTACGAAATTCATTTTCGACATGTCGGCACAATTGCTCTCGACCAAAGGGATTCTTCTGCTTGCCGAAATCCTTTTTGATGAAACATCGTACAGGCAAAAAGAGATATTCATTTTGAACATTGGTGGCGACAGGCAACCAACCCCCAAACCAGAAATGATTTCGCGGGAGATGGAGAACCTGATCGACTGGTACAATAAGGCATTAAAAGAAAATATAGTACACCCAATTTCACTTGCATCAGAACTACACTTTCAACTCACTGCGATTCACCCTTTTGAAGACTGGAACGGTCGTATTGCAAGGCTTATTCTGAATGTTGCCCTGATGAAACAAGGCTACCTGCCAATATTAATTGGCCCCGATGAGCGGCTTGCTTACTATGAAAACCTTGAACAAGCCGATAAAGGTTCCATCGAGCCTCTCATCAGATTTATTGCCAACAAAGAACTCAAAACCATCGATGAATTCATGGCCAGCCCTGAATATATTTCCATTCAGGCAAAGTTCGATCTTGAAAAACAGCTGAACAGCATACGCGGCGGAGAAAGATGCATTGTACTGACCGAAGACAGCGCTACAGATAACCTTTTGTCAATTCTTCTCGAAGCGTCTGGTTTTAAAATGAATGAAACCAATATTATTTCTTACGAAGGTTGCTCAAAGATCAGTTCTGCCAACCTTTTTTCGATTTTCGTGAAAGAAAAAATGCCAAAAGTGAAGATACTGGTACACCGCGACCGCGACTATCTGACCGATTCGGAAATTGATACCCAGCGAAATTCATTCCGAAGAATTGACACCCACTTTTTTGTCACCAAAGGAACTGATATTGAAAGTTATTTTCTGAATAGCAAACATATTTCCTTTTGCCATCGATCGATCGATGAAATAAAAGCACAGAAATTGATTGATGAATCGGTTGAAGAGGTCTATCCAAAATCGGTTGATTTTCTCCGAAAAAAAGAGTTTGGTGGAAACCGGCCTGAATTATATACCCATCTGAATGGCGCCATTGAAGAATTGGTGAGAAATAATCTCAGGCGCTTTACACATGGAAAAACAGCTTACAAGGTGTTACAATACCGCATTCAGGATGTTGCCCACGAAAAGGCAAATCTCGAACAGGTTTCTAAACATCTGTTTGTAAAAGAATTGAATAAAATTGCACAATCTATTTGGGATATTCCGGGAGATAAAAAATGATAATCCGTCAGGTTGAAACAAACGATGCTAAAGCTATAACGGCCATTTATAACTTTTACATCAAGAATTCCACGATTACTTTCGAGGAAGAATCGGTATCGGTTGAAGAGATGGCTGCAAGAATTGAGTCAATTTCGTCCCTCTATCCGTATTTTGTGGTTGAAGATAACGGAATCGTTGTTGGTTATGCGTATGCCACCCAATGGAAGGCACGTTCGGCCTACCGTTTTTCAGCGGAAGTAACCATTTACCTCCATCACGAGTTAAAAGGAAAAGGCATTGGATCGGCCCTTTTTCGTGCATTAATAGACGAAATGCGAAAGACCGATCTGCATGTATTGGTCGGTGGAATTGCACAACCAAATGAAGCTAGTGTTGCGCTTCATGAAAAATTTGGTTTTAAAAAGATCGCGCAATTTGAAGAGATTGGCTTCAAATTCGGAAAATGGATCGATGTAGGGTATTGGGAATTAAAGTTGTAACTTGCACTTCTCAACAATTCCTATTAACATGAAAGCAATTCTAATAATTTCAATTCTTATTGCGATGTTGTTCGGTTTCTCGTGTAAGGAAGATGATTTTATCCACCGACAAGATAATGACACTATTTATTATACCGCTTTTGATTCTTTTGTAATGAAGCTTAATGATCAGCCTTACGAGTTTGATATCAACAAGGATAAAGATACCGATTTGTGGTTTAAAGTTTTTCAGGAGGAAGAGAATGTCAACGGTGTTCTATCCTACTATTTAAATTGTGAAGTTACTTCCCTTCAGGATTATATCAAACTTGCATGGGGCGCTCAGGGCAGCAGTTTCAAATACTATGTAGAAAATGGGAGCAAGGTAAGCAGTAGCAGGTTTCTTTTTGAGGATCGTGTGACAACTGCCGGCAATATCTGGGTAAAGAAGGATGGGGTATGGACTTTTGAAGAAAAACATGAAAGATACGTTGGTATTAAGTCAGAAGATGATGAAGGATCATGCTATGGTTGGATACACCTTTCTTTTACCGACAGCTCGATGGCCATAAAAGAAATTGCACTGAGCAAGATACCAAATCAACCGATCATTGCCGGGGCAAAACCAGAATAGCTTTGAGATGAATAATTACTTTTGACATGCTCTTTTGCTGTATTTTGCTCATAACAAAAGTTTTTTGTCAAAATAATTGGCAAATTATTTTTTGTCAAATGAAGATCCTTTAAATTTTGTCTCTTTCAAATATTCAGCGGCAATTTCAACCTCTTTGTACCATTCTTCGCCATACTTTCTGATCAACGGCTCTTTCAAAAACTGATAAAGCGGAAGCTTGTTTTTAGCTCCACATTCCCGTCCAGGTTTGCAAATTGCCAGTTCCTGATAGTTTACAGCATCAAAATCGCTGTATTCGGTTATCCTGATCGGGAAAAGATGGCACGAAACGGGTTTGCGAAAAGGAATTTCTCCGTTTAAAAAGGCTTTTTCAATGGCGCATTTGGTTATACCCTTCTCATCGATAAAAGTATATACACAATCCATTTTTTGGAATAATGGAGTAACCAAATCGCCGTCTTTATCAATAATTGAAGTCCCCTGAACGTCTACCTCCAGCTTATTTCTTTCCGGAAGATATTTCTCAAAATCAGGGTAATAAGTTTCGATCATCAACGCTTCCTCTTCAGTTAAAGGCGCACCTGAATCACCTTCAATACAGCACTCTCCCCTACAAGATGAAAGCTCGCACAAAAAATGGCTTTCAAAAATATCGAAACTAAGTATGGCTTTTCCTATCTGAATCATAAGACAAGGATAGTAAAAAGAGGAACAGATTCAAATATAATCTGAGTTTATCGTCAAAATATTTATGCATGGATGTTTGTATTTTACAATAAAAAACTAATTTCGGGGTCAGATAAAAAATCCAACGTTATGAGACAACCTGAAGTTATTAACCACAAAGGAAAAACTATTTTGTACCTCGATTTCACAAACATGAAAGACAAGGATGAGATCATGAAGCTAGAGAGTGATGGCGCTGCCTACATTCGTAAACAACCTCTCAATTCCATATTGACACTCACCAATATGGAAGGTATGTTCTTCAATAATGAGTTGAAGAAATTTTTTGAAGAGACAGCAAAAGGAAATGCTCCCTATGTAAAAACAGGGGCTGTAATAGGAATGACTGGTCTCATCTCCATTATGTACAATGCTTTTGTATCAGTAACCGGACGGAATATCAAATCGTTAAAAAACAAGCAGGAAGCTTTAGATTATTTGACAAAATAATCTAGCAAAAAAGCTGTTCAACAAGAGGCTGTTCAACAAGAGGCTGTCCAAAAAAGTGTCATTTCATTCGAATCGAAGATCGACGTAATCAAATGACACTTTTAAACAGCCTCATTTAATTAAAAAGAAGGTAAACTATTTAATCCAAATTGTCTTAATGTTGCAAAACTCTTTGATCCCGTAATCTGAGAGTTCACGTCCATATCCTGAGTTTTTAATCCCACCAAAAGGTAGTCGTGGATCCGATTTGACCAATCCATTGATAAAGATGGCACCAGCTTCAATTTTGCGAGCCATTCTTTCTCCTCTTTTAATATCATTGGTCCATATTGCAGCGCCCAAACCAAACAGACTGTCGTTGGCAACCCTGATGGCTTCGTCTTCATCTTTCACAACAATCACTGCGGCAACAGGACCGAAAGTTTCTTCACAGAAAACAGGCATTTCACGGGTCACATTCGTCAAAATGGTGGGGAGATAAAAACAACCGGTTGATTCGATATTCCCGCCAATAATGCATTTCGCCCCCATTTTTACTGATGTTTCAATTTGTTTGTGAACCTCTTCCACAAAATTTCGTTTCGATAGTGGGGCCAGTGTTGTGGTTGGGTAGAGTGGATTTCCCGGCAGATATTTTTCCATTTCTGCTTTCATTTTCGAAAGGAACAATTCTTCAATTTCTTCAACCACAATAAACCTTTTGGCTGAGATACAGGTTTGACCCGAAGTAAGCATACGGCTTTTCACGCCCAAACGGACTGCCTCATCAAGATCGGCATCTGCTAAAACAATAAACGGATCGGAGCCGCCCAACTCAAGCACCGATTTCTTCAGGTACTTCCCGGCAGTAGCAGCAACCTGGCTTCCGGCGAATTCACTTCCGGTCAGGGTTACAGCTCTCACTTTGGGGTTTGCAATTACCTCCTCAACTTTTGATGATCCAATGATTAGTGATCTAAAAATATTGTCGGGGAAACCTGCTTTTATAAAAATATTTTCAATAGCCAGCGCACAACCCTGAACGTTCGAAGCGTGTTTCAATAATCCTGCGTTGCCAGCCATAAGAGCTGGGGCAGCAAAACGAAAAACCTGCCAGAACGGATAATTCCAGGGCATAACCGCCAACACCGGGCCAATTGGTTGAAACACGGCCATGCTTTTTTGTCCGTCAGTAA
>Ga0209800_10000898_pt1 | contig 37467 bp, 45 predicted proteins | sample Higcelweek8metaG_FD_187174 | JGI IMG/M metagenome (GOLD analysis project Ga0209800, IMG submission 187174) | Freshwater pond sediment microbial communities from the University of Edinburgh, under environmental carbon perturbations - High... | ecosystem: Environmental > Aquatic > Freshwater >...
CAATAGACATTTTGGGTATGGGTCAAATGAGCTTGTCTAATTTGCCTGCCATTTGGCGCAAGAACTCGAGCTGCCCGATATGGTAGGTGTAATGAAAATGCAGGAAGAATACTCGCCAACCCAATTTTATTTTCCGCTCACCGATCTGGATCTCATTTTCAAAATCCTCTTCCTTCATCGTATTAAGTTTGTCGTTGATAACCTGGTGGGTCTGGTCGTGCATGCTGACCATTGTATTCAATGCCAGAACGCCTTCTTCGTCCCCGCGGATGGGTTCAGAACTGCGTTGGTATCTTTGGACGATCATAGAATCAAATGGAACTGTACCGCCAATTGCATCGATGATCTCAAGCTGGTTGGTCAACAGGTGACCAACGACCCAGTTAAGGCAGTTACCGCCGGGCTGGGGTTGGAGCAGGCTGTCAGCCTGGGAGAGCCCGGCAGTCTGGTCGTGGATGATCTCGTTTTCCATTTCAAGGATACGCTGAAGGTCGCGGATGGTGATCATTTTTACTCCTCGGGTGTGTTAAGCAACGGATTTTATTATAGCAATTATGGCCGGTTAGGTTAAAGATGTTTACGATAAATCATAAATTTGGCAAAATATCAGCACACTTTTTAATTTTCAGGGGTTAAACTTGTATGAAAGGGCAATCTCCATGACCACTGACCCGGATACTATCGCAAAATTAAGTGACAGTCTTATCGATGAACTTGTTGGGGCGGTTGGATTGCCGAAGACGAAATTTAACCATCGTTTGGGCTGGACCCTGTTCAACAAAATCACCACCAGTTTTGCCCACATCGGCGCTCCGTTTAACGAAACAACCGGATCTGATGGGCTACCAAAAGCCAGCGAAATTTGCCTGGCCCATTTTTGTGACCAGGTTAAAGTTCAGGGAATTGAAAACATCCCCACCAGCGGACCGTTGCTTATCGTAACCAACCACCCGGGTGCTTATGACGGGTTAACGATCTTCTCAAATTTACCGCGAAAAGATATTAAATGGATCTCTACGGAGATCCCATTCCTTCGGTTACTCCCAAAACTCTGTGAACATATTCTTTTTGCTTCCCGGGATGACTCACGCAACCGCATGGTGGTACTACGCAATGCCATCAATCACCTGAAGAGCGGGGGGGTACTGGTCTATTTTGCCGCCGGTCATCGTGATCCTGACCCGGCAGTTTTCCATGGAGCCTCACGCGCGATTGACTGCTGGTTGGATATTTTTGATATGTTCTTCAAATACATTCCGGATTTACAAGTGTTACCGGTGATCATCAGCGGGTGTGTATCCAGTCATTGGGCGAACCATTTCTTCACCAGGCTGCGCCGCAAACAGATTGACCAGCAGCGCCTGGCAGAATTCGGGCAGGTCATCTCCCAGTTGATGCATCCGGGGAAAATCTTCCTGACCCCCGCCGTTTCGTTTGGAAAACCGCTCACGAAAGAGATATTACAGGAAGAGGCAGGGGACGGCGCAATATTAAATGCGGTTAAACAGCGGGCAAAGCTGCTAATGAGAAATCATTGTGAAACCTTTGGCGGCAACGCAGATTAATCTTAACGGTTATTGATAGCGCTTTTCGCCGGCTTCGATACGCACCTTCAGATGATTCTCGAAAGGCGGCAGAGGGCAGGTGGCGAAGGGTGTGTAGGCGCAAGGCCAATTACGCGCCAGGTTGAAGTCCAGCGTTACCCGGTTATTTGCCGGTTTTGCAGCCAGGAGGTAGCGCCCGGCAGGGTATGTGGCATCAGATTTCGTTAAATCGGAAAAACTGAATAAAAGATCTTCTTCGTCATCTTCCGCAATCAGCGAACAGGGGATTCCCTGCACATTAAAAAATGCCTGCCCCACGAATTTCACTTCGTATTTTGTCCCGATGAAATCCTCAACCGGTAGGACACGGGGCTCTGCGAAAGGTTTAAACTCCGCCTCGATGCGCCACGCTGTATCAATGGGAAAATGATTCAATCCTGCAAATCCACTGATTTTTTCTGATTGAGTATCCCATGCCCGGATGAAGAATTGCTCTCCCCGTTGAAGGAGCATCATTTGGATCGGACCAATGCTTAAGATGTCAGTATTTGTGTCATGATCGCTATTCAGAACGCGGTTTTCACTGGTGTTTCCATTGAGCAATAGACTGCTGCTCCCATCTTTGAGAATTACCTTGTGATCGGTCAGTTCAAGTGTAGCATTAACGGATAAGGGGACTCCGGGAATAATGATGCTGTTGTGTTCATTCCCTCCCAGTAAATTTATTCCTTCTAAAATGTGAAAAAGACCAACTAGGGAAAACCAGTTGCGCGGGTTGGCAACCAGGCGCTTTTCACGCTCTATCCGCTGGTTTTGAATAAACTCAATATATGAAGACTCTGCCATACGCTTATTCCGTCTGTAAAACCGCACCGCAAAAATCACATTCAGCGCTGGAGTCATCGACCCATTCCACTTCATCTGACCGGACCGGAGCACCACATTGGTGACAGGTGGCGGGTAATTTACCGTGCCGGGTGGTGGCGAAAGGTGTAACCATAGCCTCTGTGGGATTCTCCTTCACATAAGTGGAAGGATTTGTCTGGGTAGGGATTTCAGCGGGGTGCAAAACCTGGTCTAATTCCATTTTGAATTCAGTGATACGCCGGCGCATGCCTAATATCGTAAATTGGCTAAAAGCGATATTTGCCTGGTTCGTGGCACGCGGCTCGTTGCCGGCCTTTGCCAGTGCCAGTGCTGCCTGGGCATGCAGATTGGCTGCCTGGCGCGGCTTACCCCGCCTTTCCATTTGGTGAGCTAATTGAATAAAAGAATCAGCCGCAGCTTCAAATTGTCCCAAACCAAATAACTGGTTGGCTTGAAAAAAGGCATTCTGGTTTACGACACTTGCGGTCATGCGGCGGACGGCTCTGCGGATTGGTCTTCGAAACATAAGGCACCTTTCTTGAAGAAGGATCTCTTGACAACAATTCATTATAGCCAGATTCAGGTTTGATTTGTCAGATCGTGAAAAATGAAAATAAAAAGCGCCCGAAAGGGCGCTTTTGCTATTCAATTGTATTTACCGAATTTACTACTTGCGAAAACTAATCCAGCAGGTTGGCTGGTACGTTACCGCCATTTTGTGCGATTCTCGCGAGAACGGCCTTATGCAGCCAGACATTCATCTTGGCTGAATCGCCCATCAGGTCAGTCGGGCAGCCGAGTTCCTTGGCCAGTTCCTTGCGGGAGGTCAGGCTGCTGTCGATTCCCAAAAGTTTGAGCAGGTCAACGATCGAGACTTTCCAATCCAGTTTTTGCGGATTGGCTTTGGCGAGTGCATTAAGTTTGCTGACGACATCGACCATTTCCATAGCAGCGGGTTTCACGGGGGCTGCCTTGGTAAGGTTGCCGAGTAGATCGCCAACCGGGCGGACATTTGCAGCCCCAGGTTGAACAACTGGTTTTGCAGGTGTTGCGACGGGTTTCTTGAGACCAAGCTTGGTGAGAATATCGTTAAAGAATGCCATATTATTTCCTTTCCCTATCTCTAATATTAGTCAGCTATCGACTTAATTTATTATATGACTTTTTGACTTATGAAAAATACTTTTTTGAAATTCATATAAAACATTAAGATTCCAATAGCTACTTTTATAGAGTGTATTCAAGTGTCACAAAATGGCAGATCTTAAACAGATATTCCAGAAAGATCGATTCCTTTTATTTGCTGTAAATCCATTTACTGAATAAATCGGTCAGGTCACATTGACAGTGGACTTCAGCAAGACCCCTAAATTCTGCAGTACTGCTTATCTGCCATTGAAATTTCTGCGCGTAATCCAGCATGAAAGCATCAAAAGTGCTTTGACCCATCGATTCTGCTAACGTTTGGATGAAGATTGGTCCGCGGCCATATATGATGGCGCTATAGCCAACACCTTTATAATCCTTTGCAGGCAGGCCGATAGGCGTTACTTCCTTATTAATCCGCTCCCACCGGCTGGTCCACGATTCGCGGTAAAGATCCATCCCATTCTGCCCATACTCGTCAAGGAAGTACATACTGGTAATGTACTGGGTCAGGGATTCGTCCACCCAGGGTTCATTTGCCTGGTCATTACCTACGGTGTTGTAAAACCACTGGTGACCGACTTCGTGAGCAACGGTGGTTTCGAGCATTACAAACGCAGGCGCCCCCCCCAGGGATTCATTCGGATCGTAGATTAGTTTGTTAATGCCAATGATCCCAGGGTATTCGATCCCGGTAGCTCCCTGCATTGGAGTACTGACAACATCAAATTCAGTATAAGGATATGCTCCGTAGCGGTTATTGAAATCTTGCAAGGCTTCGACAGAAGTGTTTAAGGCAAGCTCTGCGCCTTTTTTAAAGTCTGAAAACGCATAGCTGTTCACTGTGGTCTCGCCAATGGTTTTGGTCACCCTGATAAAATCCGGGCTGGCTGCCAGGTAGAAATCCCGTGCCGGTCCCGCAGTAAAAGTAACCACTTGCTCTTTACCCTTATTCTGTCTGTCATACTCAACCCCTGATGTAACAATAACCAGGTCTGAAGGAGCCGTAACGCGCACCAGGTAGAAACTCACGTCATTGAATGTGGTGTCGGCATTTGCGGGAAGTGGACCCGCGTGCCAGCCAAGGGCATCGTACACAGGTATGCTTGGATAGAATCCGTCCAACACAAGGATCCCGTCGATATAGCCAAACAACCCGTAATTTCCACCGCCCGTAGTGGGCAATTCTATGGAGAAATCCAATTTGAGCAGTGTCGACTCATTAGGTTGAAGAGGTTGCGGCAAGGCAACCATCACCGCACTTTTTCCTTCCAGAAAACTGATATTTGCAGCCTGGCCATTAACTTGAACATTGGCAATATCCACTTTGCCGCCCAATTGGTTGGGGTAGAGTTGGAAAGCAATGCTATCGAGTGCCTGGTTTTCACGATTGGTATATTGAACTGTTTCGGTCCCGGTGAGCGTTGTCAATGTACTTGAAATTTCCAGATCGATATGATAAACACTGGCACCTGAAAGTTCATTGAGTGTTTCCTGTTCCGCACTGATCAACCCGCTTGAATAAACTGACCGGTCGTCCCAGGTCTCCATCATGTGTTCAATATTTTGCTTCTTTCCATTGTTTGCGGAGTTTCCCTGGCCTGGATTGAGCTTGCATGAGGAGAGCAAACAAATCAGTAGCACAAAAGAAATAAGCATTACGGCTCTTTTTTTCATATGAACCTCTCCTGGGGTTGCGGGTATTTATATACGATAATGCGAATAGATTAAAGTTGTCTTAACGATTATTAAAAGCCCGTTCTTTTTAGAAAGAAAGGAAAAAACAACCATCCATCTTGGCAAACCGTGATGGATGGTTTCATTTGAGTAGGATATTGATTCTCGTTACTCAGGTTTAGGTTCGCTTGAGATTCTGGATGGATAAATACACTTGCATAGTAATACCCCTCCGATGAATAGGGATACCATTGCCAAAATGAACAGAATGAGCATGCTGATTAGTACAATGAACCACGGGCTCTCCTCGCCGACCCTTCCGTCTGCTAGCCCGGTGATCATGGCAAGTCCCTGGCTTCCAAAAAACAGCACAATCCCGACTCCCAGGCTCCAGGCGATCATCTTTAATCGAGAATGTGCCCTGATAGCTGCCCAAATTAACAATGCTCCGCCTCCTAATGAAAGGAAGAATAACTCTGCCGGCATGAGGTAATCAAACCTGAATCTGCCGTCCATGACTAATGAGAGGATGGCAAAAATGATAGGTGCAGCAATGGGCAACCCGGCCAGGATCGTTCCAGCAACTGCCAATTGTTTTGTGAACCAGTTTTTTTTCATGTCAGCCTTCCTTTGGAAGAGTCGTTAATATCACTATACAACTTCCTGAAAAAGAGGCAATCCCCCGGTTGTCAGAGGAAAAACCATATCTATTTGCTTTCGACTTTACTCGAAAAGTCGGTATATTTTTGAGAGAGGAAGCCTAACAATCCATTTATAAAAACGATCAACCCCGACATTTCAAGTGTTTCCTCGCAGGCGACCAACAGGTTGTAAAACAAATTTTCAGTGCCTCTTGATTCTGCAACCAAACCACCAATCAATTCAAACCCGATCGCACCGGCAATGTACAGCGCTCCAGCGAGGAAGAGTGTGCGTCTGGTTTTTGGGTATAATTTTTTTACGAACCTGAAGAAAAACAGGATCGCAAGTGCTACGATCAAAATTCCAACAATTACCCAGGTAAAGTAAAAAACACCCAGTTTGGCTGTACCGATCCAATCTCGCAGAGGCTGTGTTAATTTCTCGTGAAACTCAAACCATTCGTCTAGGGCCATGTACGATAATCCAAACGAGAGCACGACCCAAAAAACCGTTTGGGGTTCTTTCCTTTGGGATTCCAAAATTGAAACAATGACCAGAAGGAATGAACTTGTTGCTAAAATTACACTTTGGAATAACGTCGGGATATTATTTTCATTATTAAGGTTGAAAAGGGGAACAAGCCCGTAAATTGAAGGATGGTCGAAGACATATTTCTCAATTTGACCCGTCAGATGGGCAATTAGCAGTACTCCGGTTATTGCGAACAAAAAGATCGTGATTTTTCGAGCGTTAATTTTAATAACTTCGGGATTGGAAATGTTCGGCATAATATTGTTTGGTCCTGTTTACAAATGAAATAACATAAATAATCATATAACGATCTTGGAAAACCACATCTTTTCTGAATAGCAGGAAAAATTAAGTGACCTGGCTAACTGCTGCATTGCAGGATTTTCACTACTGGTGCCTAATTTTATCGTTTTTACTCCTTTACTTACAAGGAGGATTATTCCTGCGCTGACCAACGCTTTCGCCAGTCCCTTGTGTTGATGCAGCGGGTGAATCCCAATGGGATCAGTGTAACCAATTGACTTATTGTCCTCGTCAAAGCTGCAGATGCAAAAGCCTGCCAGTGAGCCATCTGGAGCAACCGCCAGTAAGTCCAGCTTCATTTCATATTGCGGGGCATTCATGATCGCCTGCCGCAATTCCACAGTCATCTTTTTGGTTCCAAAAGCCGTGCGGTGCAGTTCAACTAGGTTTTCCACTGCATCACCTGGTACCACAGTCCTCCACGTGTACCCTGGTGGGAAGACGGGTTCTTCAATAGAACCAGTAAGTTCACGGGAGAATAAAAGGATGCGTTCACTCTGCTGGACAAATCCGTTGCGGGCAAGTATTTCGAGCCGGTGGATGTTTATGGCTTCACAACTATGATCAAGCGTGATACTTTCACCTGACAACAAATTGCGTTGTCTCTGAACCTGAACTCCCCAAACAATGATCTCTGTTTCAAGTTCATCAGAAGAATATTGGGGGGCAATCTCAAACCACAGGTTGGCGTATTCATCCACATAGGCAAAACCTGTTAAATCACTTCCAACATGCCATAAGCGTAAAGATTCACGCACTGAATTTATCTGAACGTGTTCTTCGAAATCCGTAATGGTGGAATTTGCGCCAAGAAGTTCAATTAACTTTCTTGGTTCTGCGAATTTATCAGGACTAACTGACGGTAAAATTTTCATAAATTTTGAAATCCAGCGCCTGTAAGGGAATTTATTTACAAATGTTTATATCATTAAAAACCCCAGAAGACCCATTGAATAGGTTATTAATGGATTTTTTACACTCAAATAACTAAAAAACCAGCGTTGAGAAAAATACAACGCTGGTCTAATTGTGACGGATATCTTTATTTGACGGCTTTGGTCGATAGACCGAGTGCCTTGGCTACGCCTTCGCCATAAGCTTTATCTGCTTTGAGACAATTGCCAATGTGGCGCAACTTGATAAATTCGGGGGCATCTCCCATGGCGCGCGCAGTGTTCTCAAATAAGACCTGCTGCTGTTTCTTGTTCATCAAGTGGAAGAGTTTTCCTGGCTGGGTGTAGTAATCGCTGTCATCCTCGCGGAAATTCCAGCTATCGGCAGCACCGAACAGATCCAATGGAGGTTCTTTAACTTCAGGTTGTTCCTGCCATTCGCCAAAACTGTTGGGTTGATATCCAAGTGTGGCGCCGTAATTGCCATCCACCCGCATCTGACCGTCGCGGTGAGAAGGGTGTGCGGGAGCATTTTTAGGGTTATTGACCGGAATCTGGTGATGGTTGATTCCCAGGCGGTATCGCTGAGCGTCGCCATAAGAGAACAAGCGTCCCTGCAGCATTTTATCGGGCGAAAAACCAATTCCGGGTACGATGGCTGCTGGGTTGAAAGCAGCCTGTTCCACATCCTGGAAGTAATTCTCCGGATTGCGGTTCAGCTCGAGGACACCTACTTCGATTAAGGGGAAATCTTTCTTGTACCAGACCTTGGTCAAATCAAATGGATTGTAAGGCATCTTTTTGGCTTGTTCTTCAGTCATCACCTGGATATACATCTTCCAGCGCGGGAAATCTCCCTTTTCAATACTATCAAACAGATCGCGCTGATGACTTTCGCGGTCTTTAGCAACAATCGCTTCGGCTTCCTGGTCGGTGATGCATTTGATTCCCTGCTGAGTGACGAAGTGAAACTTTACCCACACCCTGTGATTCTTGGTATTGATCATGCTATAAGCGTGGCTGCCGAATCCGTGCATGTGACGGTATGAGAGAGGAATGCCCCGTTCGCTCATGGTAATGGTGATTTGATGCAGCGCCTCGGGGAGGGAAGTCCAGAAATCCCAGTTATTGGTGGCAGAGCGCATATTTGTTTTTGGGTCACGCTTGACAGCCCGGTTGAGATCCGGGAAGAAATGCGGATCGCGCAGGAAAAATACTGGTGTATTGTTCCCCACCAGGTCCCAGTTGCCTTCTTCGGTATAGTATTTCATGGCAAAACCGCGGATATCGCGTTCGGCGTCTGCAGCCCCGCGTTCACCTGCAACTGTTGAGAAGCGCACGAATGCTTCCGTCACTTTACCAACTTTGGAGAATATCTTGGCTTTTGTGTATTTTGTTATGTCATTGGTAACGGTGAATTTACCAAAAGCACCAGATCCCTTGGCGTGCATACGCCGCTCCGGGATCACCTCGCGGTCAAAGTGTGCCAGCTTCTCCTGGTACCACACATCCTGCATCATCATGGGTCCACGCGGACCGGCAGTTATGGCGTTCTGATTATCTGGAACAGGCGCTCCAGCAGCAGTGGTGAGTTTGGTTATCTTTTTCATTTCTCTCCTTTTTTTGAAAAGATTACAATAAATCGATAGGTTGTAAGATTAACGGCAATCCTTGCATTTGCCATAGAAAACGATTTGAGATTGCGCCACTTCAAATCCATAGTGACCCAGAATTTCTTTGCTTGCATTCGAAAAACCGGATAACTCATCACCATCGATAATGTTCCCGCAGGATGTGCAAATGAGATGAGGGTGAGAATAGGGTTTGTTGCCATCATACCTAGCTTCCAGTGGAAGGTTGATTTCCAACACTTCACCTTCTTCTTTGAGCACAGCTAATGTTTTATAGACCGTTGCCAGGCTAATTGTCGGAAACTGTAATCGTAAAGTATTAAAAATTTGTGCTGCACTCGGGTGACCCTCAGAAACTGCTAATAAATCTAGCATGGCAAGTCTATGAGAGGTGATGCGTGAGCCGCGAGCCCTCAATTTTTGCAGCAAGGTTTCAAACCGTTCTTGATGATTGCGCTTATTGATAATCATTATCTTTAGATAATGATAACATTAATTAAAGAAAAATCAATCAATCGGAGACCGAAATGTTGAGAGGTTTTTATGTTGAATGAATTATTGTTTGAGCAACAGTCCAAATTTATTGAAAATCTCGACGATCGTATTCATGGCATTAGGTCCGATACCATGCAAATTGGCAATTTCCATTTTGGAATAAGTTGCCAGGTCTTCAAGCGTAGTGGCACCAGTAGACTGAATGGCTCGCCTGGCTGGACTGGCTAATTTGTCTAATAAAACATCAATTCTGACCGCCATATGCCTCCTTTAGTTCAGCAATATCCAACTTGACCATTTTCAACATTGCCTGGGTAACGCGGTAGGCTTTTTTAGGATCTTTATCGTTGAGCAAATTGAACAGGATTGCCGGAACGATCTGCCACGTAACGCCAAACCGATCTGTCACCCAGCCGCATTGCATATCGCAGCCGCCTTCCGATAGTTTTTCCCAATATCGGTCAACTTCCTGCTGGTCTTCACATTGGATTAAAAATGAGGTCGCGGGGGATAATTTTAGAACAGGGCCGCCATTGATCGCGGTAAATTCCTGTCCGAAAAGCGTGAAGGAGACTGTCATTACGCTTCCTTTTTTTCCGTGATTGTCCTTCCCGTAATAAGAAATACTGCCGATCTGGCAATCCCCGAAGGTCGAACGATAAAAATGTACTGCTTCTTCTGCCTGGTGATCAAACCATAAAAACGTGGTTATCTTAGCCATAAAAACCTTCCTCTCTAAAATTGAACCCCCATTGTATTATTTCTGAACGTGACTTGGATCCATGTAGCCAACTTCCCACAGATGACCATCCAGATCTGAGAAGCTGCGGCTATACATGAAGTCCGTAATATCCGGTTCGCGATACTTCCGTGCACCGGCTTTTAAGGCTTTATCAGCGAGCTCGTCCACAGTCTCACGGCTATCAAAAAACAGGGCATTGATGACTTCGGTAGTTTTACTTGTATCAGCGATTTCTTTGGTCATGAATGTTTTAAAGATTTTTTCTGTCAGCAGCATGAAATAGATATCTTCACTGATGACTAAACATGCAGCTCTTTCATCAGTAAATTGAGGATTAAAAGTAAAACCCAGACTCTTGAAGAAATCCATGCTTCTATTTAAGTCCTTGACTGGCAGGTTAACAAATATTTTGGTAGACATTTATTCTCCTTTTTGGAATCACCTTCCCAATATCGCGTACTATACCAAATAAGACAATAATTATCCAATTAATAGCGAATATTGTTTATTAGAAGATGGAATAAATATTTGGAAACTAAAAATCGTTAAACTTTTTTCTCCAGGGCAAAATACCCTGGAAGAACGACATATCCAAGTTTTCGGTCGATGGCGATCATTGGTTCGTTGAACGTATTGTGATTGGTACGTACTCCGGGAACTTTGAGCACGTCGCGGGCAAAATTCAGGGCAATTACTTTTACTGCCTGGGCAAGTTTACGTCCCCGGTAATGCTTGTTGACTCCAGTGAACAGGTTGTAGGCTGTCTCGCTGCCTTCAAAACGGGTGATGGCGCTCATGGCTACCCAATCCCCGGTGGCGGAGTCAATTACCACCTTCTGCCCGGCAGGGTTGTACCACTGCGCATCACAAACGCTTTTCTTGAACTCCTCAAAGGTATCCCAGCAGTGTCCACCTGTCCACCCTGGTGTTTCCATGGCAGCGGTATCGTTGAACATATATAGTTTGCGCTGGGCATCTTCGGTGTTGCCCAATTCTTCCATTGTTGTGAATAGGAATCCTTCTTGTTTTAATCGCTCAATGATTGCCTGATAGGGTTTGTCGTCAAAGGATCTAAAATCCAGCTCCATGACGATTGAATGCAGCGTTTCAGCATAACCCCGATGAAGCATGAAAGATAATCCCTCCGGGCAATCATCCGGAACGTTGCATTTATACTCTTTGCATTCCAATCTTATCGATTCTGCATCCATGTGGGCATATAGGGCGCTGCCTGCCCCCTTTTTCCTGAATGCAGGATCAACGTAAAGAGATAGAAAAGCTTTTTGCGGGTGAAAGCGGTTTCGCACCCCCCAGTAGAATCCATGCTTGTTTCCCATGTCATCGACTGCCAATCGGCTGAAGATGAGGTCTTTGTTTTCCCCATAATATTTATGAAGCCCGGCTACTGTATTTACCTGGCCTTCGAGCAAAGTGAACCACTCCGCCAATAGAGTAAAATCATCTTCCGGTTCGATTTGGCGTAAATTTATGGATTTCATCCCCACCTCTATTACCCGGCTATTTTAACCGACTATTTTATGGCTTTTACGGAATTCGTTTCCACCCGGTAACGTGTGATTTTTTTGATCAACTCATACGGAATTGGTTTATCCAACGGAAATTGAACTGTACCCCTGGACGTTTTATAGGATGTGAGTTCATCCTTAAAGACCTCAACCCCTTCTCCTCCTGGGTAGAACCCGATATGATGCGCATAACCGGCAAAATGCACCAGGTTGCCATTCAACCTGAAGGTCGGAATGCCATAAGAGATCGCTTCCATTGCGCTTGGGGCAACAGATTTAATTGTTTCCCTCACCTGTTTCAAAATGGTTTGTATCTCGACAGGAAAATAGGCGATATATTCATCGATCGTATTGTATTTTGCACCACGGGGAATCATGTCATATCCTTTCCAAAGCGCACATTTCAAAGAGATTATATATCTGCAATATCCAATTTAACCAGAAGAAGTTGCAACCAATTAATTATCTAAAACCAGGTTAGTTACTTCCGGATATTTGAACCAGATCCCACAGGTTGCCATAGAGGTCTTCAAAAACCGCAACCGTCCCGTAAGACTCGGTTTTGGGCTCACGGATGAATTTGATGCCATTTTTCACCATTTCAATGTAGTCACGCCAGAAATCGTCCGTCTTTAAAAACAAAAAGACCCTTCCGCCTGCCTGGTTACCAATGAAAGGTTTCTGCTCTGGTTTTGAAGCTTTTGCCAGCAGGATATTAGCGCCTGTGGAACCGGGCGGGGCGACAACCACCCACCTTTTTTGCTGTTCTGGCTGGTACGTGTCCTCTAAAAGAACGAAATGAAGTTTTTGGGTGAAGAACTCAATTGCTTCGTCGTAATCCCTGACCACAAGAGCAACATGTAGAAGGTTTTGAGTCATATTTTCCTTAATATTTATTTTTACTTGCCCGCTTATTCCAGCGCAAACGCCACGGCGGCTTCGGCGTGTATCCTGGTAGTATCAAATACCGGCACCCGGCAATCCCCTTCTTTTACCAGAAGCCCAATCTCGGTACACCCCAAAATCACTCCATGCGCTCCCTCCAAAATAAGTTTCTCGATTACTTTCAGAAACTCCCTTTTGGACTCCGGCCGGATGACTCCTTTAACCAGTTCATCATATATTACGTGGTGGATCATTTTGCGGTCGTTTTCATCTGGGACAACAACGTTTAAATTAAAATTTCTTAACAACCTGCCCTTGTAAAAATCTTCTTCCATCGTAAACCTTGTACCCAGCAAACCGATAATTGAGATTCCTGAAGAACTCACTTTTTGTGCAGTGGCATCCGCAATGTGGAGAAATGGGATTGAAGTATTCTTTTGAATCTCTTCAGCCATCTTATGCATGGTGTTGGTGCAAAGGACAATAAAATCAGCTCCTGCAGCTTCCAGGTGTATCGCAGCATCGATCAGCATTTGAGTGGCTTCCTGCCAAAGCCCCTCGTGTTGTAAAATCTCAATTTCGGCAAAGTCTACAGAGACCATCACGCATTTGGCAGAATGCGTACCGCCAAGTTTCTCTCTGACTTTTTGATTAATGATGCGATAGTATTCTATCGACGATTCCCAACTCATACCGCCGATTAAACCAATTGTTTTCATCAACTCTCCCGTATTCAATCAACCTTTTAAACGATCAGCCCAGATCTTTTTCATAGAAGATCCTCTGATGCCCTGGGGGGAAATCATTCAATTTACCAAAGGCAGTATACCCGTTCTTCTCATAAAACCCTGGAGCCTGGAAGGTAAACGTATCCAGGAAAGCATGCCTGGCTCCGAGTTTAGCAGCTTCTTCTTCAGTCCTTTTTAGCAGTTTTTCCCCAAAACCAGTGCCACGCAAATCCTCTTTGACCCACATCACATTAATGAACAACCAATTCCAATAGATTTCAGCAATGACACCGCCAACAATTTGTTGGTCCGGGGAATAAAGCACGAGGCATAATTCCTTCCTATGATCTTCACCTGCTTGCTTTGTATTGAATTCTCTTAAGCCCTGACCAATCACCCCCCAAACTGAACCATCCGGGTTTTGGACGTTCTTAATCACAAATTCACCGGCCATTTTCTCTCCTATTTTTTAAGTCTATCAAACTCTCAATCCATTTTTATTTGATTCAATTTTTGAAGTTATCTTCAAATAACTGTTTGGAGCGTTCGGCACCCGCGTCAGAAAGTTGCATGGTTGGCCCTTTTTCTCTTGGATCACTGATATACCCTTTTTTATAAAGTCTGTCGAGCACTTGCCAGTCCAGCCCCTTCCAGGCGCGTGTTCCGTACTTGTCGGTGGAACTGGTGAGGTAAAGCAGGGCAAGTATCATATCGTCGACTTTTTCCTGGTTGTATTCCATAGTTTCTCGCTTTTTGATTAACAATAGATTCTGGTATTTCGAATTTCACGAATCAGATTCAGTCGCGCGCTTTTCGCCAAAAGAAAATGCATCCTGCCACTCCCAGTAGTGTGAATCCCAATCCAACCCAAACATCCCATGGGCGATAACGGAAGAAGTAGTTGTGAGTACCCGCCGGGGTGAGCACACTGAGCCATTGTGAATCGTGGAGGGGAGTTGGATCCTTATCCTGCCAGGCTCTCCAGCCCTGCCAGTTGTTTTCCATCACCATCAACGTACCTTCTGGGCTTTCCGGGCAAGTCACATCAATGACTCCACCGGTGCCGTTAGCACGGCATTCGACTATCTTTTGACCTGCAAGTATATAAGCATATGTAACCCCTGGAATGCGTAATACAGCGATTTCCGGGTTTGAAAACATCAAATCAGGATTCTTCAAATCTACCGATTCTTGTGAAGAATCGAGATAAGCCGGGGGAATATCTCTATTTTTCCATATTTGAGTTGAAAAGACATTGGTCAATTTAAGACCATTATCAAGTGCCGGGATATTCCAATAATGACCGCCACTTTGAAAGCTTGTCCATTGGGTTGACTCGGTGCGCATCATTTCGGTCGATTCCCATAATAATTTTGAATTGGGGATGAGGTACAGCCAATTCTGACCGAATTGATACGCTGATTTTAAAGCGAAGAACATTGGCACGAATAACAGCAATGCGATGGGATTCAAGTTTATGACATTGTTCAATTTAAATTGCGGTTTTTTATTGGTTGGAACTGGTTGTGAAATTTTCACGTTTAATAGACCTTGCAATCCCCACGCAGAAAGGCACAGGATCAATGGATTTGCCAATCCTGCAAAAAAGGTTGTGAAACGAATGGTACCAATAGCAGGGGAAATGGGAACAAGCCATTTGAAGGGTATTGCGCTCGTTGCAAGGTAAAGCAACCCGATTGAAACAATGATAAATATAAAAACTCGGCTGAACTTATGCGGAATAAACTTAACACCAACAATCCCAAGAAGAATCGGAATCCAGCCCAGGTAGGCGATATATAAATTAGCATAAGGCAGGGGTTTCAACACTTCAGTAAAGTAATAGGACACATCGCTTATGACCAGGTTAAGAGGAATGTATACCAGCGGTTGTGCTGCGCCAAAAGCTGGATCGTGTGCTTTTTCGATATTTGGTAAAAAATGTATCAGGGGAATAAGAAAGACGCCGGCTAATAAAATTGCCAGTAATCCTGCCAATAAAAATTCCTTCCATGCTTTACTGAAGTGCCAATTATCGTCAAACAGAAATAGGACCAACGGGGGAACGACCCCAATGAGAAAAGCAATTTGCATATACCCCTGCCCGGAGACAATTGCCAGGGCGAGGGTTATGCCTAAAAGAACAGCGGATCGGCGCCTTCCAGTGATGCCCAGGTCAACAGCCGCAGCAATCGCCAGGCTGCACGAGGCGGTTGAGAGCACTACGCCAACCAATCCAAGCTCCATCCGCCCGGCCAAATGGCCGCCAACCACAGCCATGCCGGCAGTCCACAACCGTGCCAGGCTGCCTACCCCCAGGCGTTTGGCTAGCCACCATTGGGCAAGTCCGGCTATAAATAGACTAAATAAGATAACCAGCTTGCTGCCATTCACGACGCCAGCTAAAAGGGTTGTGATTATAACAACGGGATGAAGTACAGCTCCCTGAAGTTCTGCAAAGGCAGGGGCTCCCCCACTGACCGTGCCATTCCAAAATATACAAGTTCCACACTTAAACAGGTCTGTCCAGATATAATGAGCGCGGACAGCTAATCCAAATTCCCGACCGTAAGGCCAGAAGGTATGATCAAAATTTAGATAGTTTTTTCCGACGAATAATACCCAGATGAAGATGACCAGAATTTCAATCATCGCCCTCAGACGATGGCTGTTAATTGGTTTTATTCTAAAGATGGCGTGTTTCCCCCGGGATTCTGGCATAACACAATTATACATTCGGGAGTTGTTGCTTGATTACCCATATATTGATTTTATAAAAAAGCTCCAATTAAAGCGTGAATGATAGAATTATTCCCGTATATGCGGGAATTTCATTCCAGATTACTCAAGCAGATAACGAGCCTTATTTCAGGGGTGTATCAGATTTGCTTTTTGGGCTTCCGTAGGAAACATCATCGAATGAGGCCGGATCGGTTAATGACTCCAAATGGGTGAATACTGTGCTGTCAGCGATGGCGGTGCTTAATTCATTCTCGATTTGCGTCACAAATTGATGGCCTCGCTCCACAGTCCAACTGCCCGGAACCAGCACATGCAGAGAAATTATTTTCTGAGATCCAGATTGGCGTGTTCGCAGCGCATGAAATTTCGCTTTCGAGTCTTTGTGTTGGCCCAAAACATTCTGGATAACATCCAAATACTCCTTGTCAATTGCCGTATCCATCAACCCTGAAACTGATTTCCGGATAATTCCTACCCCTGTCCAAACGATATTCAACGCAACGACCATTGCGATTATTGGGTCGAGCACTTGCCATTTTGTGAGCGCAACGGCTCCAACGCCAATGAGAACTCCTCCCGACGTCCACACGTCGGTCATCAGGTGATGTGAGTTAGAGGTCAAGGAAATGGAATTGTATTGTTTTCCCGCTCGCTTAAGAATCAGGGATACGGACAGGTTCGCCAATGACGCAACTACAGAAACGATCAAACCAACCCCGATTTGTTCAAGGGGTTTTGGGTTGAGCAACCGTTCAATGGCTGTATACCCAATGCTGAGCGCGGCGACGAGAATTAATGTCCCTTCTACGCCGCTCGAGAAATATTCTGCTTTGGTATGACCATAGGTGTGATTTTCATCGGCTGGCCGGGCGGCAATTGTCAGCATACCCAACGCCATTAAAGCCCCAACCAGGTTAACAATCGACTCAAGCGCATCTGATAATAAGCCAACTGAATTGGTTATAAAAAAGGCTACTGTTTTCAGACTAATGGTTAGAACGGCCACCGCAATCGAAAGCCAGGCAAAACGGGTCAATTTGGATCGATCAAGTTGATTTAAGGTCATATTTTTTAAGATACCTTTGGTAAATTATTAGGTTAAATTCAGGTGATCTATAACATAATTGCCGGGCAATAATTTCTGGATGAATACAGCTATTAAACCATAGAAATGGCGGGCGGGGACTGCCGTCTTGAGGCGGCAGAGGAAGCCCGCACCTCCTTTCCATTAGTGCTAGATGATGGACAAGTAACAAGTGTTGTAGTACATTTGTTCTATGAGCGACGTACAGTATCGACGTAATGCAGGTAGCGTTTCCGCGCTGAACTATCACTTTGTTTGGTGTCCAAAATACCAACGCAAGGTCCTGGTGGGTGAGGTTGCGGAAGAATTGTGCTCCCGCCTGCCAAGTCTGTGGAGCAGGAGCTACTACGTTGAAATGCAGAAGTCGAGATAGTAGATGCTTCGTACCTACAAATACCTCCTTCGCCCGAAAGATGAGCAGACGAAACAACTGGATTTCTTGGTTTGCCAGTCCAGGCTGGTTTACAATCTTGCTTTGGAACAGCGCATTACCACCTACCGGGAGACAGGCAAAGGAATAGGATACACGGCGCAGTGGTCGCATTTCCGGGATATGCGCCGGGATCATCCAGACACGCTTGGGCAGATCAATGCTTCCAGTTTGCAACACCTGTTGCGCCGCCTGGATAAATCCTTTGCGGCTTTCTTTCGTCGCTTGAAGGAAGGGGAGAAACCCGGATATCCCCGTTTCAAGAGTCAGAATCGCTTCCACAGTATTGAGTACACCTACGGGGACGGATGCAAGCTACGCCAGAATGAGCATGGGCGCTTGAGCTTCTACGTTCAGAATGTTGGTGAAATGCGGATGTGCTATCACCGGGCAATCCCGACAGACGCTGAAATCAAACATGCCGTCGTCAAGCGAGTCGCTGATCGTTGGTATGTTTGCCTGATGCTTGAACTGCCTGATCCTGCAAAAAGGCAAATCCTCACCGGACAGCAGGCAGGCATCGACATTGGCTTGAAAAGCCTTGCCACCCTCTCGTCTGGCGAGTTGATCGAGAACCCCCGCTGGCTGCGAGAGAACCTTGCGAATCTGCGTCGCATTCAACGCCACGCTTCCCGGCAGTCCAGGGAGAGCGGCAGGCTGAGGAAAACCTACCGGCAGATTGCCCGCTTGCATGAGCGGGTTGCCAATCAACGGTCGGATTATTTGCACAAGGTCAGCGCCCGGCTTGTCGCCGAAAACGATCTGATCGCGATTGAAAACATCAAACTCAGATTCATGAACCGAAACAAACATCTTTCCCTCTCCTCGCACGACGCTGGGTTTGGACTGTTGCGGCAGATGCTTGAATACAAAGCGGAAGAAGCTGGTATCCAGGTCGTCGCCGTAAACCCGTCCAACACTACCCAGACGTGCAGCGGGTGCGGGAGGTTGGTTCCGAAAAGTTTGTCTGTTCGTGTTCATGTTTGCCCTGGTTGTGACTTGATCCTTGACCGAGATATAAATGCGGCTCGAAATATTCTAGCTTTGGCCTTAACCAACCCGCTCGGACGAAGCCGTCAGGCGGTAACGTGTCCCGTTGGGGAGAGCGTTGCCTGAGAAGCCGCCCCCTTTAGGGAGCGGAGAACGTCACAGATTGGAGTTACGGCGTTACTCACTTTTTCTTAGCAATTCGACAGAATACGGACCTTCCACCCTAAAACTCTCAATGTTTTTGTGACATCATCCTGGGTAATGAACCCTATTTTTCAGCGAAGTATTCCTTCATCGGTGTGAAATATGAATCCATCCAGCCCTGCTTATATTGCATGCCGTTCTTTGGAAGATTGGAATGCCGGATGGTCACCCTGGTTTCTTTGCCCTCAGGTGTAAAAAGGATTTCTATAAGTGAATCCTCTTCAGAATCCTCAAACTCGCTGGTCCGCCAGGATTGCAGAATTCGTTTTGGAGATTCCAACTCAAGATTTTCCCCCTGGATATACCCATCCCAGGCTTCAAAGGTATCACCAACGACTGTTGAAACCTGTGCTGAACCGCCGGTCATCAGCCCGTGGTCTTCAGAATTGAGCCACGCATTATAGACCGCCTCCGGGGAGGCCGGGATCACATCGGAAACTTCAAACTGGATACCCATTTTTACCTCTAATAGGTTAATACTTTCAGTCTTTGTCAGTCTTTTTTAAAAAGTAATCCAAACCGAATACAAGTAAGGTGATCAGCCCAACCACCACCAGGCCGCCTAAAACGCAAATGAATCCCATCAACGCAGCAGATGAACCGTATAGCCAGGCGATCAGTCCAAGCCCGACCACAAGCAGGAGAATTATCCCGCCGAGGACGAGGCGTAAAGTGGTTGAAGCTGCATACTTGCGCAGGTCACGAGGCATTAATGCTCCAAGAAAAGTTAAAAAACACATTACCAATAATATTTTGAGTTTTCATATGCCTCAATTATGACATAAACATGGATCATCTTCACCAGTGGTTTATAAACCTTATTTCATTAAGTAAATTAATCAGGAGAATTATTGGCAGGAAAGTGTGCTATCATAAATAGGACAAATATTGTCTTCATTGTATAAATTGTATCGTGTTTTCAAAGAACCAAGAGGAGGTAGTCATGTCCAAATCAAGTCGCAGCGTATTATTCACTCTAGTAATTATTGTATTCATGTTCATAAGTGCCTGTGCCCCAAACGCATCATCCAATTCAGGCAAAAACACATCAAACGACAATACTGTTTTGGGTTCAAACGCAACAGAAACAACCTCTGATAAGGGGAAGTCAACCCCAACTGACACTCCGGTGGATAATTTTCCCCGCACTCCTGACCCGATCTCTGTCTCGGTCACCCTCGACACTGCCCGGGTAGAAAAACAAACCAGTTACAGTTTTCCGTTTTCAGTAGAAGGAAAGTCGGCTAACGGGTCTGAGTTTGATATTTACCTGGACAATAAGCTATATAACCTGGACGCAGAAGGAAACCTGGCCAACGCGTTCGGAACTCAAGTAACGGTGACTCCTGTCTCTGCCATTGACGGTCTACCCTTTAGCCAGGGCTTCTTGACTGCAATACAACTGGGTCCGGAGGGATTGGTAATGTCTGATCCCGGTAAACTCACCTTTGTTGTGCCCGGAAAATTTGAAACTTCTGACCTGATTGGTTTTTCTGCCGATGGCGACGGCGGTAATTTTCATATGTATCCCGTAACCGCAATCTACATGGATTATGACAATACAACCCGTTTTTACTTAAATATTATGCATTTCAGTTTGTATGGTGTTGCCCTGGCAACTCCGGCTGAAATCGAAGCGCAACTTGCCCATCCACCCACCAGCCCAGTTAGCCAGGATGAAGATGAATTGGCTCCCCTGGTAATAATCAAGCCCGATACTTATGAATTGACACCACTTATTGGTAAAATCCAACTTCAATTATTGAAATCCCACACCCGATTGGTCAAGCCTTTACTGGACAACCTCTCTGGCACCAAGTGTGAACAGGTAAGTGTTGCGGCATATCGCTTTAACGAATGGGAATCTAAAGTGGATCACGCATATCAGAATGATTACTTCCAGGCACAAATTGACGCTGATGCCAATACCCTCCATGCACGCTTCGTTGAATGTGCCAAGACAATGTGTCCGATTTGCATAGGCAGTCAATCTGGAAGCAAAGCTGACCTTGGCAAAGTAAATTCCATGATTACCTTAGCCACTTTCGCAGAAACCTTGTCATTCAACCACGGGTTTGATGACTTTGCCTATTGGAGACAGATCGGTAACAAATGTGCTGAAAGCGTTGGTTTACAAGGCGCAGGTGGGTCAACGGGCGGAGATTCAATGGGAGGAGAAGGAACAACCCTTCCTACGCCTACCCCAGTAGGGTGTCCGGTGCCATAATAAAAAAAAACTTCAACCAGAACATGGGTTGAAGTTTTTTTTGGAAGGTTTATTGTTGGAAGCGTTTGCGTATCCGTTTTGCCATTTCGTGGCTGCGGCTCTCGGCTATGCCGGTGTAGCCCTCGACCAGGAATAATTGCTTAATCTCATCTTGCGTTACCCAATCCGTGATGCGATCGTCCTGAGTCACAAAATTCACAAGCGGGTTGGTTTGTCCCTTTTGAATTTCCTGCCATGCGGCCATACTGAGTTGACGCAGGACCTCGTGCATTTTCTGCCTGTCTGCCCCATTTTTAACTACTGCCATCAGCACTCTTTCCATAGCGGCAAATGGTCCAAATTTCGCTAAATTTTCCTGCATTCTTGCCTGGTTGATGACCAATCCATCCGTGATACTCGTCAGTGTCATCACTATTTCATCTACTGCCAAAAAACTCTCCGGAAAAAGTGTACGGCGGTTAGCGCTATCATCCAGCGTGCGCTCAAGCAGTGAATTCGCATAGTTATTCCACGCGGTAAGCGGAGCCACGCTCACAACCCGTGCCAGTGAATCGATCTTTTCAGCTTCAATGGGATTGCGTTTGAAGGGCATGGCTGAGGAACCTACCTGGTCTTTGCCAAAAGGTTCCGCCGTTTCGCCGATCACCTCGGATTGCAGCAGGCGCAAGTCAAAGGCAAATTTGTACGCTGTCGCCGCCAACCCAGCCAGGGCGTTAAGTACGGCGTAATCTTGTTTACGGCTGTATGTTTGGGTACTTACTGTAAAAAAGGGCAATTCCAACGCCTGGCTGATATGCGATTCAAAACGCTGATAGCCTTCCAAGCCGTAAAGCATGGTGTACGAGGCGGCATTTCCTACAGCTCCTTTAAATCCCTTTCCTTTCAATGTTTGCCGTAGTTTGGATAACACTTCATAATCTTCCAGCAGGTCCTGGGCATAACTGGCAAGGCGGTAACCCAGCGTGGTTGGCTCTGCCGGCTGCAAATGGGTGAACGCCATCACTGGCACACCCGTATAGGCATCCATCTTCCCGGCCAGTATCTTGAGAACCTTGGCCAACTTCGGCAGCAGAACATCCAGCGACTGGAGCATCTGTAGTACTTCGGCGTTATCTTTGATATCCATCGAGGTGGCACCCAGGTGCAGGATTCCCCCTCCGAGCGGGCATTGTTCGGCATACGCTTTGATCTCAGCCATCAGGTCATGATGATTTGTCTTCTCGATTTCGAGTGCGCGGGGCACATTCACTTCAGTCGCGTGATCTTTCAGGTCTTGAACTTGTTCGGGGGTCACCAATCCCCATTCCGTCTGTGCCTCAGCCATGGTTACCCACAACTTGCGCCAGATCAGGCGTTTATTTTCTTCCCCCCATATTTTTCGCATCTCAGGGGATCCATAACGCCAACTAAACGGACTCTGGTAACTATCAAAGGTGTCCATCTGATCAGCTCCTGGTGATCCGTTCCAGCCGTTCCGGACCGACGGAGATGTTTTGCACCGGTAGGCTAGTTTGTTTTTCAATGAATTGCACATACCCTTTTGCCTTTTCAGGCAGATCCTGCCAGTTGCGGTACCCGCGCAGGTTTTCCTGCCAGCCCGGTAAGGTCTCATAGATGGGTGTGCATTGGGCAAGTAAACGCGCATCACCAGAGAAATCCAGCGAATGAATTATCTTGCCGTCGCGTTGGTATGCCACACACACTGGGATGTTGGCAAGCCCAGAAAGGACATCCAACTTCGTCAGGAAGACCTCGCTGAAATTATTAACTTCATGCGCATATTTGAGCAGCATAAGATCCAGCCAACCCACACGGCGAGGGCGCCCGGTGGTGGTGCCATATTCATCCCATGGATTATTACCCGAGCCGCGCAGGAAATTCGCCATCTCACCATCCAGCTCGGTCGGGAAAGGGCCTGTCCCCACCCGCGTTTGGAATGCCTTGGTTACTCCAACCACTTTACGGATTGGTTGGACTCCCAAACCTAAACCGCTGAAGACTCCCGCTGAAGTGGTGCAGGAACTGGTCACGAATGGATAAGTCCCCTGTTCAAGGTCGAGCAGGGTCCCTTGTGCGCCTTCAGCCAGGATGGTTTTGCCTTCGTTGAGGGCTGTCTGCACCAGGGGGCCGATGCGGCGTATGAACGGACGGAGTTGCTTCGCAAAGTCAAGGTATTCCTTAACCTTGTCGTCAACGTCAAAGCCAGGTTGGTGATACCAATCTGTCAGCAAGTGATTAGCTTCAACAAAATGGGCTAGTACCCGGCTGGAGAAGGATTCAGGGTCCAGGATTTCACCCGCGCGCAGACCACGGCGTGCGGCTTTATCCACATAAGCTGGCCCAATCCCGCGTCCGGTTGTGCCGATCTTAACTTTTCCGAGGTTTGATTCCTGGGCGCCATCCAGCAGGCGGTGCGCAGGTGTGATCAACTGTACCGCGTCTGAGATCCATAACCGCTCAGGTGTAACAAAAATCGAAACCTCCTGCAGCATTCTCATCTCTTCAACAAGGGTCTGTGGATTTAATACCATGCCGTTCCCCAGCACTCCAATGGTATTGGGATGAATAATACCGGAAGGGATAACGTGTAATTTGTAGATTTTTTCACCCACCGTCACGGTATGACCGGCGTTATCGCCGCCGTTGTAGCGGGTGACAATATCTGAGTTTTCCGACATCAAATCAACTACTCTACCCTTGCCCTCATCCCCCCATTGCGCACCTATCACAATATCCAGCGGCATCGGCTAACCCTCACTTTTTGAAAGATCAATTGAGGCGATATAGGGCAGGTTGCGGCCCTTCTCGTCGAAATCCAGCCCGTACCCGACAACAAAATAATCTGGAATACTGAAACCAAGGTAGTCGATATGGATATCTACTTTATGGCGCTCAGGTTTATCGAGCAGGGCGCAAACCTTGAGGCTTGCCGGGTCGCGATCCAGCAGCAATTTTCGCACGGTTCGGATGGTGTAGCCGGAATCCACAATGTCATCGATCAGGATCACATCCCACCCCCGGATATTCGTCTTATGGTCAGAATCAATGCGGACAAATCCACTGGATTCTGATTTGTTGTAAGAGGAAATTGACATGAAGTCCATGGTGATAGGGCGCTTGATCTCACGCATCAGGTCAGTAAGGAAAACCACGCTTCCGCGCAGCAGCCCCAGCAATATGAGTTGATTGGAATGCTCATAATCCCTGGTTATTATTTCCCCCAATTCTTTCACGCGCGTTTTAATATCTACTTCGGAGATGATCACACGATCAATAAAACCGTAGGGGAAATGGGACTGTGTATCCATCGAATACCCTGTGCTTTCCTGGATTAATAATTACCAGATCTCAGCCAAATTGCCGTTTTTTTTATTCCACATCAATTATAAGGGAAACAATAAAATAAACCACGCACACATGCTGAATGTACTACCTAGATACATTATCCGATGCTCGAACCTTTGTTTGAAATTGTTAATGATAAAAACCCTTTTTGTAGAAAACAGATATATAATATGAATAAGATAAAAATAGTACAAATATCTTCAAGGATGAATGATGAAATATTTTCTACCGGTCTTTTTAACCTTTATCTTTTTACTTTCTGCATGCGCTCCTGCAATTACACCGGCTCCCGATCCAACTCAGACGGTAGCGACTTTCCAGCCTGTGCAGGTAGCGGATACTGGAAAGCAAACGCAAACTGAATCGGTATCCCTTCCTCAGCCGACAGCCACTACAGTGTCCACACCTGAACCAACACAGGCCCCTGTCCGCTTTGACCGCGTTGGATATCGTCAATTTGCAGTGACTCAGGATTACTTTCCAGGGCTCGTTGATTTTTTTAACGATCGCTCCCATGACAACTTCACTTCAACGCTTAGTCCTTCAGGGGATCAAATTGCCATTACTGGTTGTTTTGGGAGTATGTCGAATACCTCAAAGTGCGAGACAAGTAAAAGTGGATTTCTAGTCGTTGTGGATATTAATAGTGGCGATTTGTTAAATGAAATCCCGCTTGGAAATGCCTGGTCAGGCAGCGTTGATTTTACATCGGATGGAAAAAGCTTATTGTATGCCACCAATGAATACAAAATTGCACTCTGGGACCTAGCCGAAAATAAACCTGGTCGCACCTATTTTACTGGCTCAGCACCAGATACGAACTATTACCCGGATGTTGCAGCTGCGCCAGATGGACGTAGCCTGGCAGCGGTTGTTGACGATAAGCTTTATGTCTGGAACGCTGCCGGTGAAATACTTTTACAGGCTCCGGCATACAAATTGTTGATTTCGGGAGGTCTAGTGTATTCGGGAAATGGTTCGCGTTTGACGGTTTTTTCACCGGACCATACAGGCGTTGACATTTATGAAACAAATAACTGGACTCTCGTTCGCCGAATTTCCTACGACCAGATTCTAGGAGTTGCAATCTCACCCGATGGGCAATTTGTGGCTGCTACCAACAGGAAGGACGATACAGCCGCAGTCTGGGATGTGAATAGCGGAGAGCGGGTCGCAGACCTGGACCCCAAAAACTGGGCTGACTCCATCCAATTCAATCCAGCCGGAGACATGTTGATCATTGCGGGGATGGGCAACCTTGATACTCAGGATAGCTATTCCAACCTTGGAGCTTTGTATGAAACACAAACCTGGACGCAAGTGGATATCCTTTATTCATTCCTAGGTGATGGGCGTATTGAATTCAATCAGGATGGCTCCCGTATGGCTGTGTTTGGATTCATGGGTCCAGCAATCTGGGGTTTGCCCGACGAGAAACTAAAGCAAGGCTTCGAGGTAGTGAAACAGTTTCAGGCTGCTCTTAGTTCAGGCGATTATGCTGCTGCCGCCTCTTTATTTGAGGTGAATGAAGGAGAAGAAGAATACCTGGCAAATTTGAGCCTGGACCTATCTGATTTAGCCGCTAGTTTTGAACGGTTGTGTAATTCCCGGGAGATCTTTTGCCACCCTGTGCACGAATTGGTGATGATGGGGCTTGATTTTAATACAATGGTGTATCTCGTCCGGCTTGAAGACACGAACGGAAATATATTTACTTCACCAAAAGGTGCTCATATAATTAATTTCTATCTGTATCTTAATGCGGATAGAGAGCCGCGGGTGTCTTATCCTCCGGTGGATTAACAAGAGCGCTTTACATGTGTAAACAAAAAGGCGATTATTGCGTCCTCATCGATATTTCCCTTCTAGAGGGATGATAAATTTTCCTAAAGAGATAGGCTGCCATTTTCCATTGACCATCTGCCGCGATTTTTCAAAGTCAATATCTGACAACCACATGATGTCCTTCTTCCCCACAGCTTCAAGATTGATTGTCCCCTTGAATTCATAGGTTGTCGATAAGGTTGGATTAAACGGCATGCAATTGACCATTTCTTTTTCTTTGTCAATATTACACCAGGCACCATCAATGCGAATACCAAACCAAAAACCATATTCCGGAGCGCGGTATTCCATTGAGGATTCGGTATCCACCAGGTACAAGGCATTGAATTGAAAATCAGACACAGGGTCAAACACAATATCCCCTCTCACAGTCCGGGTTTTTCCATTTAATGAGGTGCGGGGATTAAACTGCCACAGTTCATTCACTTCCACCGGATGGTTTTCAATTTGCAACAGGTATATAGCAGCACCTACTCCAACCAGCACCACAAAACCTATCACTATGAATAAATATCTCAATCGGAGCGGGATCATTTATGGTTTATTCACAACAAATGAAGGAGGGTACACATGATTCCATAAGGACTTTTTATATAATAACCTATTAATTCCAAGGTGCAAGCCAGTAATCTGCTCCTTTCCCTTCTGCTGTCCACCCTTGGGGGTCTTTAGAATCTTTAGGAAATACATACCACCAGAGATATCCATCCGCGCAGGTTGGTTCATTTTTACCCACATAAAGTACGGTCCCCGGCATAACGGTTCCCACCAGGTCTGCAGTAATGCTGGGTGAACGGCGTACATTATTTGGCGAGCCTTCAAGTACGTAAGCCAAATCCCAGGGTTGCAGGCGGCTTGTTGGGGTACCCGCACACTCTTCAAAGTTTTTAAAAAACACCTTGTCTCCGATAAAAATACCCCAAAACACATTACTCCAGTAAAGCCCATTCGTGTCACCTACAACAGCCAATAACTCAGCGCTGCTATTGTCATCTATTAGTAATTCTCCACGTTCATCGAGGGTTGTTTCTATCCAGGATGTCATCCGTATAGTTCGATCATCTTTAGAGATAATATAGGCTAGTATGTAAGCATGCTCGTCGGGTTGAAAACCATAAACGAAATACTTTTTATTTGCTGCTTCGGTTAATCCCGGCTGGTTTGGCGAGAGGATATCAAAACTGGAAGTAAGCATCCCTGATGGAGATTCAAAGGTAACGGAATATTCTCCCAGTTGCATCCCATACTTCATTTTGGGTCTGTATGAAACGCTTGAACCATCTTTAAATGTCTCGGAAATAATTTCCTGTGTGCCATCGGGATTGGTGACCGTAATATTCACATTCTCGCTCTCGCCCCAACCGCAAGTGTCAATACGATCCTCATTCCAAGGATCGGTTGTCATGGCGTAAAACGTCGTTGGAGCATTCAAAAAAAAAGGAGTTGTAGCCTCGGTTTCACAATAAGGCCAACCCTCAATGCCTCCCACCGGGTACGTGAATCGAGTGCGCAACCAGTCTGGAGGAGAGACCTGCATTGCAGTGGTTGTTAAGCTCACTTTCTTTGTCTCGTCCGACGCGACAAATCGCTGCGGTGAGAGATCAAAGCTTTTCAGTGTTGGAGATTGGGCGATTTGAGGGGTTATTGATACCGGGGAGGTTAATGATGGTGATGGAGTAAGGTTTTTGGCAGGTTGGTTTGCAGGGAGATCATTTGATGGAGCGCAGGACTGTAGAAAAAACAAAATGATTAATAGGTTGATTAAATTTGCATTTTTCATTCGGTAATACTCCCTCCTTACTTTTTAAATGCAATCCAACTCTCAATAAATATTACACTAAAATTTTATAGTGGTCTGAAAATATCAATACTGTTAACCGAAACGGCGCGGTTTATTCGACCCGGGTAGCTGAGCCACTTCATTGCGATATTCAAGTCAAGGATAATATCGGCAGCTTCGACCTTAGTACCATCCTCCAACTCTATCGATTCAGTCGTGTGGGCATCTTTGATGAGAGTGAGATCATACCCTCGATCCAACGCGCCATAGGCGGTAGCCCTAATGCACCAATTGGTTGCCGCCCCTGCCAATAGGATTTGAGTCGCGCCATACCGGGCTAACGCTTCTTCCAGTGAGGTCAGTTCAAACGCTGAGTTGAAATTCTTTTGTATCTGGACTTCACCTTTAGCGGGTAACAATTCCGGTACCAGTTGCCAATCAGGGCTGTCGATCAACAATTCGTCGTCCGCGTGTTGCACCCAAATTACCGGAATATCATTCGCCCGTGCTTTTTCAACTGCTGTGACAATATTAAGGATGATCCGGGGATTATCCCAAGCGTTCCGTACTACTCCAACTTGCATGTCCACGACCAACAAAACCGATTTGCTGCCGTCCCGAATTGTTGCCATAACGTCATCTCCAGATAGTTTACTTTGAATCACGGCGGTAGCGCATATACACTACACCCGTCGGAAGTTGTGAAACCTCAACCAAATTGAAGTTAAACCGTTTCCCTCCCTGGAACAGCCGCTTACCGCTGCCCAGCACGATTGGATAGACATGCAGGCAGTACTCATCCACCAGGTCATTCTGAGCAAGTACAGGTGCTAACACGCTGCTCCCATCCACGAGTATGTTCTTGCCGGGCTGCTGTTTGAGCCATCGGATAGTCTCGATGACATTGGCACTGATGAGGGTTGAGTTGCGCCAGGCGGCCGCGGATTTTATTGTCGTGGACACCACGTACTTATTGATGGCGTTCATCGCATCGGCAAATGGATCACCATCCATTACCTCAAAGGCACTGCCATGGATTTGCCAGGTTTTCCGACCCAGCAGAAGTGCGTCCGCCTGCGAAAAGACTTCGCTGAAATGCTTGCCGATATCATCGTGCCAATACGGAATCGTCCAACCACCGTGTGTAAATCCGCCTTCAGTATCTTCCTTATCGCTTCCCGGCGCCTGGATCACACCATCGAGGGTGATAAATTCGGCTATTATCAGTTCTCTCATTCCAACCTCCTATTCATTAAATAATGTTTTATTTTCTTTATCTGTTTATTAAACTCTTCTGTTAACAAACAATAGATTCTTCATAAAAATCAAAGGATTCTACTGATCATTCAAATCTTTTATCAGGTCCCGGATTTTGCATACTGTTCTCCAATTACGATCGGTCATAGTGACAACTAATACTTTTTCAACTCCTGCAGCTAGCCTGGATCGTCCCACGCCATCAGGTGCATAAAAATAAAACACTTTAGGAGTCAAAGTAAACTCCTCGTTTTTGGATTGAAGACTGATCAATTTTTCCATATCCACGCTTATTGGCGGTGCGGCTAAAAACCCCAGGTGTAATGAACTGGGGTCATCAGTGTGTTGGGGATATGGATTCTCAGCGATTGCCTGTTCAAACTCTTCAAGTGTCAGGATGAGGACCTTGAGCAAAAACCCCTTGCGTATTTCAACCTGACGGCAAATCTTTTCAGCCAGCAGGTCAATATTCGATTCCGTGCTATTGAAGACAGCATTACCACTTTGAAGATAAGTCCTGATTTCCTTTGCGCCAATGTCGGACAGAATCTGAACAAGATCAGTCATTGGAAGTGAATTGCTTCCACCGACATTTATTCCGCGAAACAACGCAATATAAAGGGGCATAAAAGCAGGTCTCTGATATCCTATTGTTTCGGCTAATTACCTAAATTCAAACCAAAAAACAAACATCCGGAGAATTTATATCCTCAGCGATCCCCTGAATCCCCTGCCGCCATAATAGGAGTCCGCGCCGTTGTGATAGATGAAGACATGGTTGTAGCGTCGGTCACCGAAGAATGCGCCGCCAAGTTTTCGAACCTCTGCGGGGGTTGCCAACCAGCTCGAGGTTTTGGTATCGAATTCTCCATTTTTTTGCAACGCTTGATATTCTTCTTCGGTCAACATCTCTATTCCCATGGCGACAGCTATATCCATGGCGGAGTCTCGCGGTTTGAATTCCTTCCTGGTATCCAATGCAGCCCGGTCATAACACACGTTTCGACGTTCTTTCGGAGTTTCAGCGGAACAATCATAAAACAGGAATTCCCCTGTCTTTTTATCAAAACCAACAACGTCCGGTTCACCGCCGCTTTTTTCCATTTCATTAAGTGACCACAGTTTTTTCGGATTGGCTTCCAATCTTGCCTGTACTTGTGCCCATTCAAGCCCATTATGGCGGCTCATATTTTTCTCAAAACGGGCTTTCAACAAGGACATTAGTACCTTCACCTGGTCTGGGGATAACTCTTTTAGGTTGTTATTAATGATATCCATATTTATTCTCCGCTATTCAATAATCGGATAATTTATATCCGAATAATTATTGTAACACATGAGCCCATTGCTAAAAAACACACCCTCACCCCTTTTTACCTTATTGATGATATTTCCACGGCATAAAAAAACTGCTCTCCAGCTGGAAGGCGGCTCATTGACGAAGCTCTGTTTACTCCCGCAGGATCTTCTCCATCTTCCTGCCTTTTGCCAGCTCATCCACTAACTTATCCAAATATTGAGCCTTTTGTGTCAAAGGATCCTCGATTTCCTCCACCCGATACCCGCAGATTAATCCGGTGATGAGGTGTGCATTGGGGTTGAGCGTTGCCCGTTGGAAGAAAACTTCAAAAGTTACGTTTTCTGTCATCAATTCTTGCAGTTTCTTGTAATCGAAGCCTGTTAACCACTCTATCACCTGATGTAATTCTTCTTTGGTTCTGCTTTTCTTCTCAATCTTTGCGACATATAACGGGTAGACTGTGGCAAAACTCATTCTAGCAATTCGCTGGTTGTGAGTAATGGAAGTTTTCATATTTATATACTGCCCTCCCGCTCGTAATTCACAACAATCACGCCGCCTGGGGTGACTATGCTTTCCGTCACCTTGAACGCCGCCGGGACCGTGCCATAGGCAAACAAGCGCTTGCCTGGCCCCAGCGTTATCGGATAGACCATCAACCAGAATGCATCGACCAAATCATGTTTAATAAGCGTCTGAAGCAGATTGCCGCTTCCCCAAACATTCAAATCCGGTCCTGGCTGTTGCTTGATTTTGCCCACTTTTTCGGCTATATCGCCGTCTAAAAACACGGACGGCTGCCATTCGCTGGATGTCAAACTGTTCGAGGCAACATACTTTGTGGCTGCGTTGACGCCGGGCCAGATGTCCGCATGGTGCGGCCAGTAAGGCGCCCAGATATCAAAGGTTTTACGCCCTAATAAAAGGTCGAACGGTTTGTTCATCTGTTTTCTCAGGGCAGTTCCAAGAATCTCGTCGGAATAGGGTGCTACCCACCCGCCATATTTGAAACCGCCACTGGTATCTTCATCTGGTCCGCCTGGGGCTTGGATGACACCATCAAGGGAGATGTGTTCAAGTACAATAATTTTTCTCATCGCTGAGTCCCTCCATTAGTTGGATTACTATCCGGTAGCCTTGTTAATGATTCTACAAAGCCGTAACAATTACAATGTTAAATCAAAATACACAAATCACCTATATGTTGTAATGCGACGATGCTATCTATTATTTGGCGTTCTTGGTGCATTCTGCTTGTATGGTTCCAATCCCAGCAAGAATGATTTCTCTCTAATCCTTGACCTTAGGTCTTTGGAATAACCGGAATGTAAATATCCCCCTACTCCGTGATGAGAAATGGTTTCATGGGCAGCCATTTTTCTTTCCAGACTTGGGGGACAAGCTGCTGGGTAACTACGGGAGGCATGTTGGCTGAAAACACTCTCCGCTCAGCAGCGTTCAGGTTGAACAACAAGAAGGGGACTACCAGGTAATCCGGGCTGATGTGTTCCTGGCTGTATTTGGACGTCTGCAGCGCGAATGATTGTTGCTCTTCATCGGACATTGCTTGATTTACGTTTTTCTCAGTAAAGTGGCTTTCTTCGATCTCAATGTGGGGATACCACATGTCCTTCAAACGCTCAAGACTATTAAGAATAGAACCTATTGCCTGTTTGCTCCCATCTTCGTCAAATTGGTCAAGAGAGGTTTTAATTTCATCGAGGAGGATAACCATTTTTTGATGATCAGCAGATAGAAGCCCGCAAGGAGCCGAAGGTATCCGGATGCCCAACTGGGGAAAGACCAATTCATCCTCAGTCAAATGGTGAGAGCTTAGAACTGCAACCAGGCAATGAATGTAATCGTGGTAACCCTGGCGAACTACTGCATCTGGAAACCCCGCGACTAAATACTCCTTGCCTTTTTGCCGTGTAACTTCAAGGGCACGGGAAATGATTCTGTGAATCAATAATAGGTCGCGAGCTGTATTGGGTTTAGGTGTTTCGGGAATTGTCATGGCAAATCCCTATAATATTACAAAGTTTACCTATTATATCATAATTCTATCTTAACTCAAACAATATATTGCGTGGAACGTCGGAACCTGCAGTCGACTGGAACAGGTGTTAAGAGCCTGAAAATGTTGATGCTGACCAGGGCGTGACATTTCCCTTCATTGCCCAAAGATAGCCACTAGCATACTCAATAACAGCTGGTTCGGTTGTTTGAGGATCAAGGTAGACTATTGCACTCAGTTCGTGGCCGATCAGATCCCGTATATTCCGGGTTGGTGCCCAAAGCCCGACTCGCCAGCCTTTCGGACTGGCTCCTGCTGAATCATCAGATAGACAGGCATAATACTGAGTGAAATCCGAACCTTCATCGACTTCGATTTGGAGACGCATAGGTTTAGTTCGTTGTGAGTTAAGCACATGGAGCAAATGGCGAGGCCAACGAAAAGCGATACTTTGGAAAACCATGCCCAAGACAACAAATAGCACTCCAAAGACCAGCCAGATGAGCTTTCCCTCGTAGCTACTTGTGGAGTCGGGATGGACGCCGATAAGCGAGGGGCGTATGAAGAGCAAAACCGATATGACACCGAACGCAATTAAAAGTAAGGATGCAGACCATGTGATAAACGAGTATCTTCGAAGTGTAGTAATGCTTGTCTGATTTGACATCCGGTCCTCCTATAAAACTATGCGACCGCTAATTGGTTTACGTTCGCGAAGCATGGTGCTGGGTCGGGCGTGGATTCTGTTTGGCATTAAAAAGATTCTGGTGTGTGATTTCAATTTATTGGAATTCAAGCGAAATCAGTGATTTGATAGACAAATTTCTGCAACAACGATGTTCTCGTTAGTCTTCAATAAACGTAACAGCCCATCCGTAAGATCGTACTCTCCACTCGCCATTGTCTCGTACCAGTACAAAAGCCCATCCGCCGTCTTCCTCAAAACCACCGCCATTTTCCGAAATCGTCCAATGAGTGGGCAGGGATAAAAAAGCAAGATCATCATGAACACTAAGATCCTGAACTGGACCAAAACTGTGCTTAAGCACAAGATCACTCGGCGGTTTATGCCAGGACAATATTTTCTCAGACCACCGCTTTACAGCATCATCTCCCTCAAAGAGATGTGGTGGAAAATTTTCAATGATAACCACTCCCTTTTTAGCAAAGGCCGAAAGGAGAGATTCATCTCCGGTCTCTAAAAAACGCGCAACTTTTTCGATGGGTGCGAGTAATGCTGGATCAAGGTTTTCGGTCATAGTGTCTCCTCGAGAGGGTATTATTATCGCCCAAGTTTCTGATAAATGCTACTATCACCCAACGACTTCGCCCTATAGAAAGGGGTTTTTGGTATAGGGCTAGCAATAATTGGTATTATGGGGTTTGATTGTTCAAAGTGCATTTTAGGTTAGTTCTTACTGATCAAACTTGCATCGTTCAAAGTAATATCCTATGAATTCAAAGTTTGGTACAGGATTCTCAAAATAATCCATATGATCGCACCTGAATTCATCAGCACTTAAGTTGGTTTCTCCACGCCACAACCGTTCTGGGATTTTATCCCACCGGTACAACTCCATCCCGATGATTCGAATGGTTGCTCGGACCTTGAGAGTACTATCATAAACATCATAATAGTCTCCAACTACTAAAGGGTCATCGTAATCTCCATCTGCCTGATCTACTTCGCCGACTCGCACCACGCTAGCCGTTTTTCGACCATCGGCTATCTGCTGAACCAATGTGTCAGAGACGAATTGGATTCGTTTCCTTTTTAAAATCCCAATTGGACCTTCTTTCATCATTTATTGTTGTTTTATTATCCACTGAAAAACCCTCTCATTTCTTAGCTTTGGATGCTGCCTGATTGATGAGAACTATCCTGAAGCGCTCGCAGAGAAGCGGCATTATCTCGGCAGGTTCACGACCAATGCTGGAACACTCCCTTGTAAAAACATCCCAATGAACTGCCCGCCAATATGCTAAAGACCGGTCTCCCTCTCCTTCGTCATATGCGAAGCTGTCATCCACTTCATTGAATGTCTTGACCTGAGCTTCAACGGTTTCTATTATACATAGAGGCTTTCCATCCCAATCAGTGATGACACTGAGATCTCCAACTGTCGGCAGTTTCTCATTCTCTGCTTCGTATGCCCAAACCAAACTACAGGTGGCAGTTTTGATCCCGGCAATCACCAGCTTACCCAGTGTATTTGCATCCTCTTCGTTATCACAAAATGACCAAGTATCAAATGATTTGGCGGGCAACTCTGACTCAGGTGGTAAAGTAGCCAAGTACGACTGCCAAAAAGTCTCTACCTCACTCTGCTTTTTCATGAACTCCTGGTGTTATTGGATGTGCTACCAAATAAATTATACCGAATACTGATTTGATGCAATTTTGAAATTCAAATAAAAGCGCTCTCCATTTCTGGAAGTCGTTTCTTCGCTCAAAGGTTTTCTAGCCCTGCATCACCGGTCGGAACTTGTACCCGTACATATGACTTGGTTCGCGCGGTGGGTGTGAAAGTGTTGTTCTATTGGTATGGATCAACTGAAGTCGATAATAGCTGGCCAGAACTGCAATAAGCCACTCTTTCTAGAAAATGTCTACCGAATCCCCAAGTCGAAGGCGGTCAGGTTGCGTTGGTGTTGGGTAGTTTATATGCACTCATTTTTTTACTTTAGGATATTCCCACTAAAATATCTGGCCCTTCAATCTTGACCGTATAACTCTCTTCACCCTTGACTTTCATTTTCACAAACCCAATCTTAGCTTCTGCGATAGCTTGCCCAGTCTTCACGTCGAACTGAGCACCATGTCTTGGGCATGTGACAACGCTTCCTTCCAAAGAGCCTTTTACCAATGAGCCTCCAAGATGAGTACACTTGTTGGCAATGGCATAATAGGAACCATCTACATTCGCCAGGAGAACTTCTTTGCCACCTACGACCACCATTATTATCTTATTTGCAGCTAACTCAGCTTTATCAGCTACTCTTATATATTCCATTTTTTTCTCCTTTGGGATTATCGAGGATTGGGGTTTTTGACAATTGAACTGATCACAACGTCTGTTGATGCTGTCAACTATTAATAGTGCTGGCTTATTACGCTGCAATTATGCCACAAGAATGATAAGTGCCCTCCATCTCTGGAAGGCAATCCCTGATCACCAATTACTAGCACTTACCCTTGCATCACCGGTCGGAACTTATACCCGTACATTCGATCCGGTCCGCGCTTCGGAGGTTATGGTGGTTTTTTAGCGGATTGGCTCACCTGCCACCGATTATAGCAAGTCAGGAAGGTGTAAAATCACTTCTTGTGCCAAATGGCTGCCGCGGGCCGTGCCTAAGGCGGTCAGGTGGAGATGGTGTTAGGCGGCATAACTCAATCGGATATGATTACCCATAAAAGTTGAAAAAACAGAACTATACCAAAGAGTGCCAATGGAATTGATGAATAAAAACCTGCTCCTAAACCGCGTGCAATTTTGTTTTCTCGCAAGTACCCAATGGTGTGTACGATACCTTGAAATACGCCAATGATAGCAGAAGTAAATAAACCAAGATAGTAACCGAGAGGGAGGCCAAAAACTAACAGGGCGAGGGTGAGCAGATTGAGTGTTGAGATCATGCTAGCCCCAAACAAGTATTTTTTCTTGGTCATCCTGATATGACCAATATTTACTTGCATGATGTCACAGGAAATTTCTTCGAAGGTGTGCAAGATGACCAACCATATGAAAATGAAATAGGACAAAATGAGAATTGTATTAGGCGGCATGCATTTTTCCTTTGTTATCCTTTGATATTGGACTGAATTGCTTTATTCCCTTACCTTGCTGCTTAACTAATAATTATGCGGAATATTGATATGTTGCAATTATGGCATAGAAATTGAAAACGCCCTCCATCTCTGGAAGGCGCTCCCTATTCACCAATTACCAGCACTTACCCCTGCATCACCGGTCGGAACTTATTTCCATACATCCGATATTGACAACATTCTTATAGTTAGGTTGATTATCTGATATTTTTTAGAATATTTTTACCCAGGAGTCGGTTCTTTTCATTTCTTTCATAAGCGAACCATAAAGGGCGTCAGCGGGCTCCTCATGTGAAGTTGAGAAAACACGTGTGCAGCCCATTTCTTTAAGCCGATGCATCCCTTCGATCATTACTGCTTTGCCCAGTCCGTGCCGCCAATGCTCAGCAGCAGTACCTACAACTACTGTCACAGCACTACGTGTGTAATCGTCGTAAAAGATCGTACAAAATGCAGCAATTTTGTTGGTAGATGTCGTTGCCACAATATCCAGGTCGCGGCGGTACAAAGGTGCGGATTGCAGGTTCTGATACCACGAATAACCGCTATAATCCTCGTCGGGCTCATCAGGATGAAATGCTCGCCATGATGCCCAACAACGGGCAGGATGCTCATCCAACATCCCCATCGATCGAATCTTGTAACCAGTTGGTGATACTCTGGAAGGAAGTGGATTGTCCAAATCTCGCCAATAGTGATGTCCCCAGCCAGGTATTTTCTTGAATCCTCTGTTTAAAAGGACTTTTTTTCGCAAAGTATCTTTCTCAAAAACAGGGACAAGCAAGAAACGTCTTCCGTCATCAG
>Ga0209800_10000902_pt1 | contig 37263 bp, 34 predicted proteins | sample Higcelweek8metaG_FD_187174 | JGI IMG/M metagenome (GOLD analysis project Ga0209800, IMG submission 187174) | Freshwater pond sediment microbial communities from the University of Edinburgh, under environmental carbon perturbations - High... | ecosystem: Environmental > Aquatic > Freshwater >...
AGTTTGGGTCTTATATTAAAAAAGATGCATAATCCGTTTTACTATAGTGTATACTTTTGTACGCATGTGTGCCAATACTGACTCATAATTCGTGTGCGATAAAAAGGATAAAAATTGGCTTATTTTGCAACACCTTGATATTAAAGAACTGTCTTTCTTGAGTGTGCTTTGGCATGGAATTAGCAATATGGTTTGTATAAGGTTAAATACAAAACCACTTTCCTACACAAGGAGATCACAATCATGGGAAGAATGAGAGAAAATCCACGTTACAATGTAATTTCAATGCGAGTAAGTGATGAAGAGCGTGAACAGCTTGAATCATTGGTTCGCCGTACCCATAAGTCTGTTTCGGATATTATGCGTGAAGCGATGACTGCTTTGACAATTGAGCTGGATCATCGTGATATGCGTAAGGCTGCCTAGGAGCCTGTCGGACTTAGGATAAACCTACTGCAAATGTGGCTGGACGGTTCATATTTCGCCGTTTTCTCGGTTAATAGAACAACTATTTACCTTCAAAAAACGACAAAATCTGTCCTCGCCCAGCTACATTTTCTTTCCGATTTCCTAAGTCCGGCAGACTCCTAGATCTCATTTGCTGATTTAATTATAAAAGCGGAGCAGGTTTACTCTGCCCCGCTTTTATAACTACCATCAAAAGTCGGTATCAGTTGATAACTACCTCAAATTGTTCCTGATGGAATCCTGGTTTAGCGCGGACAGTAACCCTCTTCTTGAATTTTTTCTCCAACTCCTCCAGACCCCTTCGTTCTTCGTCATAGAGAAGATCAGCCACTTGAGGATGTACGCTTAGAAGTACCTTGGTGCCACGGATATCCAGCATCTCACGTCTCAGCTCCCTGAATATTTCGTGACATATCGTCGTCTTGGACTTCACATAGCCACGTCCTTCACAGTAAGGACAAGGTTCACACATCATCCGGCCAATGCTCTCACGCACCCGCTTGCGCGTCATTTCCACCAAGCCAAGTTCTGATATTTTAAGGATGTTTGTTTTGGATTTATCAATTTTTAGAGCTTCTTCAAGGGCCGCATAGACCTTTTCGCGATTTACTTCTTTTTCCATATCGATGAAATCGATGATAATGATGCCACCGATATTTCTGAGGCGTAGCTGATACGCGATCTCCTTGACCGCCTCAAGATTGGTTTTAAGGATGGTATCTTCAAGGTTATGCTTTCCTACAAATCGTCCGGTGTTAACATCAATGGCAGTTAAGGCTTCAGTTTGCTCAATGATGATATAGCCGCCTGATTTCAACCAGACCTTTCGCCCCAGTGCGCGGCTGATTTCAACCTCCAGCCCATAATGATCAAAAATCGGCTCCTCTTCGTCGTACAGGTCGATTGATGATTTCATTTTTGGCATAAAAGTGGAGATAAACTGCACAATGCGGTCGTGGTCAGGTTTTGAGTCAACAACAATCCGGTTTACGTCATCCGTGACAATATCACGGACAACTTTTTGGACAACATCGAGATCGGCGTGTATCAGGCAAGGAACAGCAGCCTTCTCTTTCTTTTTTACAATTTCAGCCCAGATTTTTGCAAGGTATTGCATATCAGAGCGCAAGTCCTCTTCCGTTTTTCCTTCAGAAGCGGTGCGTACAATAAAACCGCATCCAGGCTGCCGAACGCGGTCTACAATTTCCCGGAGTCGTTCACGCTCCTCTTCCTCTTCGATCCGTCGAGAAATACCAACGTGATCTACCGTAGGCATGTAAACGACATGGCGGCCGGGCAGAGAGATATGAGAGGTAATGCGAGCCCCTTTTGTCCCTATCGGCTCCTTTGATACCTGGACGAGCAATTCCTGGCCTTCTTGCAAGAGATCTTCAATCGGGTGGAGCACTTTGAACTCATGGTTGCTGTCCTCGTCCTCGTGATGATCAACCTTTTTGCCATCGTCCATCATGTTTTCATATTCTTCAATGGCATCAAACACATCTGCTACGTACAAAAAAGCCGCTTTTTCGAGACCGATATCAACAAAAGCAGCCTGCATGCCGGGTAACACCCTGACAACACGACCTTTATAGATGTTGCCTACGATCCCTTTTTCACGGGTTCGCTCAATATACAATTCAGCAATAGTGCCCTTCTCAATCAGTGAAACACGAGTTTCGTGGGCCGTAACATTAATAACCAATTCCGATGCCATGGTGATACCTCTATAAATAAATGAATAAAAAGCGCTTTAATTGTTTTCATTATGCCACAAAAATAACTTCTGTCTTCTCAATCCGTGCAGTTTTTAGTGCGTCCATGGTCAGGCCTGTAACTGCAGAAGTTAATTCTATGGCTTTGCCACGCACAAGTATCATTTCGAGAGTGTTCCCTGATGCAGAAAGTTGACGGGTTTCAAGGCGGAGATCAATAGATTGCTGTTGTCCCTTTTTCTGTCTGATCAGTATCCATGTGCTTTGTGCCATAAATTGCACACACTGGAAACTCAGTGTATCAGGGTCGTAATCAGGTAGGGTGACGCGATAGCAGGTTGCTTCGATCAGAGGTGATAATGACGGTGCTTTCAGATCTACCTCAACAGACGCAAGAATGGACATACCCTCAGGCAGAACATCATTCAATCGCTGCTGAGCATCTTCGGCTCCGATGTTACCAACAAACAGATCAATATATTCTGCTTGAGATTCAACCCCTACAGATGTTGCTGTGGCAAAGGAAAAACGGGGGTGAGGATGGAAGCCTTGGCTGAAAAGAATCGGTACATCTGCTCGTTGAACGGCACGAGTAAAGAGATTGATCAGCTCCAGATGACTCAAATAACGAATCTGGCCCGTCTTGGAAAAGCGTAACCGCAAACGACGTTGTACGGCATCGTGTCCTTCGGGAAGAACATTTTTGTGTCTGACTGGCAAAACCTGTGCAGGGGCCTGTCGATTTACAATTTGTTTAAAATCACAGACGCCGCAGCCTGAACATGCTCCGAAACGGCAGTCAGGAGTCACCGCCTCGGCGAGGGCATTCTCCATTTCTTGTAGCAGAAACTCCTTCTCTATACCTGGATCAAGATGATCCCATGGTAAAAGTTCTGTCAAATGCCGTTCACGCAGATACCAAGCGGGGTCCAATCCGCAATCCTCAAAGGCTTGTAACCAGAGATCAAGTGAAAAATGCTCATTCCAGCCATCAAAACAGGCGCCCAGCTCAACGACTCGTTCCAGAACAGCAGCAAGACGCCGGTCTCCACGCGCAATAACGCCTTCCATGAAAGATAGTTCTGCATCCTGATATTTAAAATTAAGTTTACGTCGTCTCATTTCATCCTTCAGAAATCGTTGACGTAAACGGGTTTCTTCAAGGGAGAGCTGTGGTTGCCATTGAAAGGGAGTGTGCGGTTTTGGTACAAAGGTGCTGACCGCGACATTGACCTCACCTTGGCCACCAGCACGTCTGGCCTGGCTTTTTACCTGTCTGGCGAGTTCTGGAATGGCCTGGAGGTCTTCACGGGTTTCAGTGGGAAGCCCCATCATGAAGTAGAGCTTGATTGAACGCCAGCCGGCTGCATAAATATTAAAAGCTCCATCCAGCAGGTCCTGCTCCGCTATTCCTTTGTTAATAACACGTCGCATCCGTTCGCTGCCAGCCTCCGGGGCCAGAGTAAAACCGGTTTTACGGACTTTGCGGATCTCGTCAATCAGCTCGGGGGTCAAGGTGCCTACCCTTAGCGAAGGCAGGGAGATGGAGACACGGCTCTCAGCATGGCGCGACATGAGATCCTGAAGTAAGGGAGCGATACAGCTGTAGTCACCGGTGGAAAGTGACAAAAGGGAAACCTCTTCGTAGCCGGTGTTCTGCAAAGAACGCTCAATCAGATCAATGATTCGTTGCGGAGAGCGTTCGCGCAGTGGGCGATAGACGTAGCCAGCCTGACAGAAACGGCAACCGCGAGTACATCCCCGGGCAACTTCAACAGCAACCCGGTCATGAATGGTTTTCATAAACGGGATTACCGGAGAAACCGGAAATTGGGCTGACTCGATATCAGTCAGAAAACGTCTGCGAACCTTGTTGTAGCCAGATTTCAAGGGACGTATGGAAGAGACCTGGCCATCCTCCTGATAATCAACGCTAAAAAAAGAAGGAATGTAAACGCCGGTAATAGCAGCAAGTTGCTCAAGCAGATCCACTTTATTTGAGGCGCCGGAAAGTTTCCAGGTGCGTAGCAGGTTGGCTATTTCAACAACGGCTTCTTCGCCATCACCAAGAAGGAAAGCGTCAAAAAAAGGAGCAAGTGGTTCAGGGTTATAGGCGCCAGGCCCTCCACCAATCACCAGAGGCCAGCTACAATCACGTTCAGAAGATCGTAGAGGGATGCCGGATTGACGTAACATGCTCAGAATGTTGGTACAGGAAAGTTCATACTGGAGGGTAAAGCCAATAATGTCGGTGTCAGAAAGCGGGGTATTGTTTTCCAGCGTAGTAAGCGGAATCTGCTTTGCAGCCATCTGTGCTGCCATATCTGGCCAAGGTGCATACACACGTTCGGCTGCTACTCCTGGCTGCGCATTAAGTATCTGATAGAGTATACGGAGCCCGAGATGGCTCATGCCAACTTCGTACACATCTGGAAAAGCAAGGGCAATGCGCAAATCAACGGCAGATTTAACCACCGAGCCCATTTCGCCACCCATGTAGCGGGCAGGTTTTTCAACACTCAGCAGATCCAAAGCCATGGCTGTTCCTTGCTAAAAAAGAAAAACCTCCGAAGTCTACACTTCGGAGGCATTTTCTTCTTGAATGGTACCGAGGACTGGACTTGAACCAGCACACCCTTGCGAGTACAAGCACCTGAAGCTTGCGTGTCTACCAATTCCACCACCTCGGCACGGAAATACTCTAATACCATTGATAACGCTTTAAAAGCAAGTATTTTTTTTGTGCGTGAGGCCATAAATGTAAAAATAAAACCGGCTATTAAAGGATTAATAGCCGGTTTTAAAGGAAGAATTAACTGTTCAACAAGTTACATGTTGTAGCCTGATTCACTATGTTGTGTCTGATCAAGACCCATGATCTCGTCTTCCTTCTCAACACGCAGGCCGATGGTTTTATCCAGCACGAAGGATATGATCAAGGTTACAACAACAGCGTAGGCGCCCGCAGCAACAACGGCTATCAATTGAATCATCAGCTGCTTTGCGTTGCCAGCCAACAGGCCGGTAGCTCCTACCGTGGCAAATACACCGGTAATAATTGCGCCGAAGGTACCGCCGATGCCGTGTACGCCGAAGGCATCAAGTGAGTCATCATACTTCAGTTTGGCCTTGAGCAGAATGCCACCGTAGCAAACCAGACCAGCAGCCACACCCATAATCAGAGCGGCACCCGGCTGTACAAAGCCGGCAGCAGGGGTAATCACAACCAGGCCAGCAACAACACCGGAACCAAAGCCAAGGGCAGAAGGCTTACCAGAGTGCATCCATTCAGCAATCATCCAGGAAAGGCCAGCTGCTGCAGGGGCGATAGTAGTGGTGGCAAAGGCCAGACCAGCCAAGCCGCCTGCTGCATCAGAATTGTTGACACCAACGATTGCTGAGCCAGCGTTGAAGCCATACCAACCAAACCAGAGCAGGCCGACGCCAAGCAGGGTTAACGGCAGATTATGGGGAGCCATCCGCTCAGTCGGGTAACCATGACGCTTACCAAGGAAGGCCAGAAATACCATTGCCGAGATACCGGAAGAGAGGTGAACAACGGTACCACCAGCAAAGTCCAGAGCACCTTTTTTGAACAACCAGCCATCAGTCATCCAGACCCAGTGAGCCAGTGGATCATAGACCAGAGTGGTCCAGAGCAACACAAACAGGCAGTATGCGGAGAATTTAACCCGTTCAGCCATGGCACCTGAAATCAGGGCTACGGTAATCATGGCGAACATCGCCTGATACATGGCAAAGACCAGTTCTGGGATTGCGCCGGGCTCTTTAGTATAGTTCTGAAACAGGGTCCACTCCACCGTACCGGTTGCAGCATCCTTCATAACAATCAGGCCGTTCAGCATGAATTTACTGAAGTTTCCGATCAGGCCCATGCCGCCCATATCCGGTGCAAAGGCGAGTGAGTAGCCGATTACTGTCCACTGTACACCTACAATGCCCATGGCTACAAAGGAATGCATCATGGTGGACAGCACGTTTTTCTGGCGGACCATACCTCCGTAAAACAGGGCCAGACCGGGAATCATCAGCAGTACCAGCGCTGAAGAGACCAGCATCCAGGCGGTATCGCCGGTATTCAGCACCGGTTTGACATCAGGTGGGGTAGCCGGTGCAGCAGCAGGAGCAACTGTAGCTGCCGGAGTGGCAGGAGCTGCCGCAGCTTCAGGAGCCTTGGGGGCTTCGGTTGCCACTGCAGCTGCAGGAGCAGCATCTTTTTTCTCTTCAGCCATGGCGGATACACCTGCCAGAGCGGTGAAGAGCGACAGCATAACTACAATAAGTGCGTGTTTGAACTTCATAACCTACCTCCTGACTATCATTTTAATGTGTTCTCTAATAGGTGTCAGATCGCTTCGCCGCCAGTTTCGCCGGTACGGATACGGACTGCTTCTTCAAGACCGATCACAAAGATCTTGCCGTCACCGATCCTGCCAGTCTTGGCGGTGTTCTGGATTGTATCCACAACCTTGGCCACCAAGTCATCAGATACGGCAATTTCAAGCTTTACCTTTGGAATGAAGTCAACCACGTACTCTGCACCACGGTACAGCTCTGTGTGCCCCTTCTGGCGCCCATAGCCCTTGACTTCACTGACGGTTATGCCGTCAATGCCGATTTCATTCAGGGCATCCTTTACTTCATCCAGTTTAAACGGTTTGATGATCGCTTCGACCAGTTTCATGGTGTCAGCCTCCTTTCGGTTCTTCTGGGATTCATATATAATACTGCTCGTTATTGCCTAAAAAGCCCGGGGGCCTGACACCCCCGGTAACAAGAAGGAGGACAGCGGCGTTTATGGGTGCCTGCGCCAGAAGGCGCCTGTCGTGATTTAGTATAAAGCAGCGAGTGTGCCATCTTGCTATGATTAATAAAACCAGTATGTTATGCAGATAGATAGCCGTAGAAAGACAGGCGTATGCATAATTATTGTGCATAGCAGACAGGCAGCGCCTTTAAGACGGGCAGTCGTTGTTGTTTTTTGACCATTTCTTGAAATGTGATAGGCTTACAAATAGATACAATCACAGTAAGGAGGATTACGTATGCCGGTCGTCGCCCGTCTGGAGGAAGTTCAAAACCTTGGAAAGAAGCTTGTAACTGTTGGAGATCAGGATATTCTTCTGATTAACATGAAAGGAGTTATCTACGCTGTTGAAGGAGAGTGCCCACATCAGGGGGCTCCACTGTCAGGTGCTGTTTTAAAAGACACCTATCTCGCATGCCCGCGCCATGGCTATCGTTTTGAGCTGAAAGATGGCAGTTGTAAGGAGCATCCTGAATTTGACCTGAAGACCTGGCCGGTACGGGTCGAGAATGATGAGATCATTGTTGACCTGGGATGATACGAGTATTGTTGATGACCTGAGCCTGCTTGTACTGTTGGGTGGCGCTCTGGTTGCGGCTGTCCTAGCTGCGGGACATGCGCTGCTACATAAACGGGACCCACGCTCTGCACTGGTTTGGGTCAGCCTTAGTATTACAATCCCGTTGCTTGGTCCACTTGCCTATTGGTTGTTGGGTATCAACCGGATTACCCGCAGGGCGCACAGGTGGCATAAAAAAGGCCGAAAACCCGCTTTTAATGATCTGTTGCAGCCGATACAACCGGTTTCAGCACCATTACCAGCTGCCTATCGTGGGCTCCAAAATCTGGAAAAACTTGCAGACCGGGTCGTACGGCCCCGCACCTCCGATGGAAACAGGGTTACTCCGTTGGTTAATGGAGAACAAGCTTACCCCGTAATGCTGGCAGCCATTGAAGGCGCACGCCACGCCATTCATCTGAGCAGCTACATCTTTGACGGAAACAAGGCAGGCGCTGCATTTGTTGCCGCACTGTCTGCAGCCGCCCGGCGTGGTGTCATGGTTCGCGTCATTGTAGATGCCATGGGTGAGCGCTATAGCAGGGTAACTGCACGCTCTGCCCTGGCTGGCAGCAGTGTTGATATCCGTCATTACCTGCCGTTATATAAAGGGCCGTTTATCAATCTGCGCAATCACCGTAAGTTGCTGGTGGTGGATGGCGAATCTGCTTTTACCGGCGGGATGAATATTCGTAACAATCACTGTGTTGGCAGTACTGAAGTGACTGAGGCGGCCAGTGACCTGCATTTTGAGGTTAAGGGGCCGGTGGTAGCGGATCTGCAGCGGATATTTCTTGAGGATTGGTACTTTGTCAGTGGTCAGTTGCTGGATGCGCCAGAGTATTTTCCGAACCATGGCATCTGTGGAAAAGCCTTTGTACGTGCTGTATCCGATGGGCCAGACCGCGAGTTTCACAAGCTTGAATGGATTGTGATGGGGGCGCTTGCCTCAGCTCAACGGTTTGTTAAGATTATGACACCCTATTTTATACCTGACCGTCCAATGGTTACTGCCCTGATTACTGCAGCTCTACGCGGTGTTGAGGTTACGCTGGTGTTACCACAGCTGAACAATCTTCCGTTTGTGGCCTGGGCTTCCCGTGCCTCCTACTGGGAACTGATCAAAAACGGCGTCCAAATTTATGAACAACCGCCTCCTTTTGCCCATACCAAGCTGTTGCTCGTTGATGATGTCTGGTCTCTGATCGGTTCCGCAAATCTTGATACCCGTAGTTTTCGCCTCAATTTTGAACTTAATTTATCTGTTTTTGATCAGGAGTTAACCGGAAAACTGGTACGTCATTTTGATGGAACCTTAGCTGTTTCCCGACGAATCAGCTTGCGGGAGATGGATCAGCGACCTCTGCCAGTCAAGCTTCGGGACAGTGCGGCACGACTTTTTTCACCCTACTTGTAAAAAGATAAAAAGACTCTTTTTATCCTCTTGACAAGCTGCTGATTGATTGGTATCAATTTATTCATACAACAAATCAACCCATCCCAATAAGGAGAACAACTATGTCAACCTGTACTCTCGTTACCAAGCAAGCTCCTGATTTTACCGCCGATGCCGTTATGGCAGACAACTCATTTGGCCAGATCACTCTTTCCAGCTACCAGGGCAAGTATGTGTATCTGTTGTTCTACCCGCTTGACTTTACCTTTGTCTGCCCTTCTGAAATCCTGGCATTCAACAAGAAGCTGGATGAGTTCAAGTCCAGAAACTGTGAATTGCTTTCCATCTCAATCGACTCAAAGTTTACCCACCTGGCGTGGAAAAACACCAAGGTTGAGGACGGCGGTATTGGTCAGGTCCAGTTCCCAATGGTTGCCGACCTGAACAAAGAGATTACCAAGGCATATGGTATTGAGCACCCGGCCAGTGTTGCTCTGCGTGGCCTGTTCCTGATTGACCCCAAAGGTGTGGTACGTCATTGCGTAATCAACGACCTGCCGCTTGGACGTAGTGTTGAAGAAGCCCTGCGGATGCTTGATGCGCTGCAATTTACCGACACCCATGGCGAAGTCTGCCCAGCCAACTGGAAGCAAGGCGATGAAGCCATGAAGCCAACTGCTGAAGGTGTGGCCAGCTATCTGGCAAAGCACGCAAAATAAGCTGTTACATTCAGCTGACAGTATAATCGGCGTTACCTTACGGGTAACGCCGATTTTTTTTATGTCTGGCTGACAGCGAATAATTTTACGCTATACTTGGCGCAATGAACCATACCAGCCACCAACAGCCCTCTAATGTTACAGGTTCAACCAGCGTAGCCGGTGTTGTGGCGGTTGAGCCTGCAGGGCCGTTTGTACGTGTTTTTTGCCGAACCTGCCAAGATGTTGTCTTTCACGATTATCCCTTTAAGCCATTTTTTCTATTGGCAGATTCAACCATGCTTGCCAGTTCTCCTGTTAGCGCGACATGGCAACGGCTTGTCGGAAGCGGTGCTCTCTGTTATCTGGCAGAAACGAAAACCTGGCATGACTGGTGCCAGCTCAGGGATCATTTGCAGCAAAAAAGTAATGCTGAAAGCTGGTTCGGGATTTCAGACATCTGTCAGCAGTTTCTGATTACAAGCGGCATACGTTTTTTTTATGGTTTGGCGCCGGATGACGTACGGGTGCTCTGCATGGCGGTTACCACTGAAGGAACCGGCAAGCAATCTGGAGATATACGGATAACTGCACTGTCACTGGCTGATAACAGTGGTTACGAGGAAGTAGTGCAAACTGATACGATGGCAGAACCGGATATACTGGAACGGCTCTCCAGGATAATCAAGAAAAAAGACCCTGATATACTAACCGGTTACCGATTGAACAGCTTTGATCTGCCTGTCATTATCAGGCGGGCTGAACATTTTGGGTTACGACTCGGTTGGGGCAGAGATGGAACTGAACCACACCTGCTGCCAGGGACAGATAGAACCGGGCAGCAAAAAAATTATGCTGTCTACGGCAGATCAGTCATTGATACAGTCTCGCTGGTACGACACTATGACCGCCGTGTGCGTCCATTGCCAGGAACAGGACTACGGCAGGTTGCTGAATGGTTTGGCTGCACTGCACAACATGAAGCGCTGATACTGCTTGGGTTGTATCAGCGGCTTGCTGCACCTTGGTATCGGCAGACACAGCTTTACCCGGTCAGTTTTCAGTCGGCAATCACCAGACCGATGGCCGCCTCAGTCAATGCCTTACTGATTCAGGAATACCTCAATCAGCGCCATGCATTGCCATCGCCAGTCATACGACCAAAAAAATCGGAACAGAGTGGGCATGAGTTTTTGCAACGGGGGCAGGCTGGGCCGGTTGCGATGTGCGATCTGTCTGCGTTGCCTGTATCAATCATGCTTGCATACAGGATCGCTCCAACGGGAGATGATCTGAACCGCTTTTTGCCCTTGCTTGGATTGTGCGAACGAGTTTGCTGCCAGAATGAATCGGCCGAAGTATCGTTGCGGTCTTTCTTGCTGCCAGCCTGGTTTGAACTGCTGGACGGTAGCTCCCTGCTTTTTGCTGACCCGGTTTCAGCTGCAGAGGTTAAACGGCTTGGGCGTGTGATAACCGGAGATCTGCTGGTTTGGCTTAAAGAGCAGGGGGCGAAACCGCTCTCAGTTGACCAGCAGTCGATCTGTTTTGTACCTGCGGAAGGGCATGATTGCAGGGAAGAGATTGCTGAATTAACGCGGCATCTGGCAGAACTGTTGCCCAATGGAATCGATTTGCAGTGTGGCGGGCAGTATCAGTCGATCTTTGTCTATAGCCAGAACAGTTATGCCATGCTGGAGCAGGATGGCACCATGGTGTACCGGGGCAGAAGGGTTTCATCGCGCAGTATGGAGCCGTACCTGCTGGAGTTTTTGCAGGAGGCGTTAATATTATTGCTTAAAAACAGGGCAGAAGAGGTTCGAGGCCTGTATGCACACTATCTGCGGCGGTTGACGGTCCATGATTGTCCGGTAACCTGGCTGATGCGTACCGAGACGCTGACGGACACACCAGAAAATTATCTGCAGGCGGTGCTGGCAGGCAAGCGAAACCGGGCAGCGGTCTACGAACTGGCGCTCTCAATTGCTGATACATGGAAGATCGGGGACAGAATCAGCTATTATGTAACGGGAAACTCAAAAAATATTGCGGCACATGATTACTGCAGGTTTGTTGCGGATTTTGATCCGGCACACCCGGATCTGAACATCCCCTGGTATGCCGAACGGCTTCATCAGCTGTTCAAGCGGCTTGAGCCGTTTCTGCCGTCTGATCAGCTGCTTTTTTAACCTGAAACGTACCCACCCAGCCCCTCCCCATGAAGGAGAGGGGCTGGCTCCTAGGCCATCTCAACAACCGCCTTGATGCACTTACCGATCCCTTCATAAACTTCCGAGATACGTCCGGCCAGCATGTAGGCAGGGGTGGAAACGATCATGTTGTCCTGATCAACGACAAAACCGGTTGCGGGGCAGTCCTGATGTTTGGCACCGGTCTTTTCAATCTCGGCGGCAGTACCGGGATCAGTACCGATAGTCAGGGTAGGTCCGGCATCCTTACCCAAAATTGCGGCGATCAGAGCCGGAGCGATACAGATAGCTCCAATCGGTTTTTTGGCAGTATGGATTTCTTTTGTTAATCGGGCCACCTCTGGGTTAACCGTAGCAGCAGCACCATTTTGACCAAAATCGCATAGATTAAGTGCAGCGCCAAAACCGCCGGGAAAGACAAGAGCATCAAGATCAGACGCCTTTACCGTGCTCATATCCTTGATCTTGCCACGGGCAATACGGGCTGATTCCATCAGCACGTTACGCTTGGCACCGGTAAGCTCCATACTGCAGTGATTCATTTCACTCAGTTCAATGTCCGGCGCCATGCAAACCGCTTCGGCACCGGCCTGATCAATGGCTAAAAGGGCACAAACCGCCTCATGGATTTCGCTGCCGTCACGAAAACCGCAACCAGAAAGCACAACACCGATCTTCTTCATTGGAAACCTCCTTGATTTTGTTCGGCCAGGGCCGTTTGAATGGCTTCATCAAAAGGGGTCAGGCGGATCGGGATCAGATCACGAATCCGGTTATCCCTGCAGATTACCTCATTTTTCAAACCTTCAATCAGGGCGATGGCGATGGATGATTTTACCGGTGTTACCAGTCCCACCCAGTAGGATGAGAGTTTTGGCGTAAGCACCGGCACAGGAATAATCCAGATCCGCTTGCCTTCAAGGGCAGCAAAACGTTCCATCATCTCTTTATAGGTCAGGATATCCGGGCCACCAATATCAAAAGTCTCACCGGCGGTCTTCGGCTCCTCCAGACAACCGGCCAGGTAGGCGATTACATCAGCCACTGCGATCGGCTGGTTACGGGTCGCAACCCAGCGGGGGGTAATCATCACCGGCAGGCGTTTTACCAGACTATGGACCATTTCGTAGGAAGAGCCGCCAAAGCCGATGATCACTGCAGCCCGCAAAAAGGTCGTGCTGAACTGGCCGGTTTGCAAGATAGTGGCTACCTCAAGCCGACTGGCCAGATGGTGGGACAGATTGTCGCCGGTCTCACCCAGTCCCCCCAGATAAATAGCCCTCTGTAGCCCGGCCGCATCTGCGGCAGCAACAAAATTACGGGCTGCCAGACGATCTTGCTCGGCGAAATCACCGTTGCCAGCCCCCATGGAGTGAACCAGATAGTATGCGGTGGTTATCCCTTCAAGCACGGCGGACAGACTGTCCGGTTTCAGCAGATCCCCCTGCAGTTGTTCAACCCCGGCAGGCAGATCCGTTGGCTTGCGAACCATACAGCGGACCCGGTAACCACGTGTAAGCAGTTCGTTGACCAGCCTGCGGCCGATAAATCCACCAGCTCCGGTGACCAGTATGCTTGGGGTTGTGTCCGTTTTCATAGTGTTCCTATTCTGCCATAAAATCATCTGCTGGCAAGTCGACCGTTTTGTGGCACACTAGCAGACATGCACACTGAACAGCCACAAAAGATTGCCTGCCAACAGGTACTGGTAGAAGACAACTCCGTCTTTTCAATCCAGTGGACCGACCTGCCACCTGATTTGATAACGGACCTCACCGCAGCCAGGGTGCTTGATTACTACCTCGCCGCCATCAAGCGTCTTACCTTTGGTCTGGTACGACCGGCCAGCAACACAGAAGGCGTTTCCTTTCTTTTGCTGGGCAGGATTCCACTACTCAGTTTTCTGCCAGCAGCTGCCAGTGTCACAGAAGAAGGCCAGGGGTTGTCATTGAGGATCTGCGGTGGCCAGCTGGTTCAGCAGGCCCAGTGTGACCGTGGCGAGCTGTCCATACTCCTGCAGTCCCTGCCGGATGGCGGTCTACGGGTGACCTTGCGTTTATCAGATTACTGCCCGCTTTTGCTCGGCTCTCAACGTCCATCCATCATCCGTCGCTGGCTCTACCGTCTGACCCAGGCCGCTCTGCACCGCCTGGTTACGATCCGCTTTCTTGCTCTGTTGTACCGCGAGCTTGGCGGTACAGCCCGCAGCATCAAAACGATTCAGGTGCAGGTTCGGGAGGGTCAGCTGACATGAAGTACCCGACCAGTTCCAAATCCCCCATAGAAACGCTTGCCGCAGAGTTCATCACCACCTATACTGCAGACCATGCGCATACATCAGACAACCTTCATAAAAAGTGCCGTTAAACCGGCTGACTATCCACCGGTTGATTTACCCGAGGTCGCCTTTGCCGGTCGATCAAACGTAGGCAAATCATCCCTGATCAACGTTATTGTTGAACGCAAGGCGCTGGTACGTACCAGCTCCACCCCTGGGCGGACCCAACTGATCAACTTCTTCTGCGTAACCGGCGTTCCCTTTTCCCTTAATCTGGTTGACCTGCCAGGTTACGGTTACGCCAAGGTTCCGCTGGATGTCAAACGTCAGTGGGGACCGATGATGGAGCGTTACCTGTCAGGCCGTGAATCGCTGCGCGGGGTCGTACTGATCCTTGATATTCGCCGGATACCCTCTGACGAAGACCTGCAGATGCTGGGCTGGCTGCGTGCCTATAATCGCCGCCCGATTATTGTGTTGACCAAGTGCGACAAGGTGACCAAAAACGAACGGGCCAGACAGACCGCTGCCATTGCCACAAAATTGCAGATTGACAAGTCACAGCTGATTCATTTTTCAGCCCTTTCAAAGGATGGCCGTGATGCGGTCTGGCAGGCGATTCAGGAGGCGGTGGAGGAGGATACCCCATGCCCATGAAAACCATGCCGGATCTGCAGCAAAGCCGCGACCATCGCAAGATTCCGATCCGCAAAGTGGGAGTCAAGAACATCTCCTACCCGATTGTGGTACAGGACAAGCATCGTACCCTGCAGCATACTGTAGCCACTGTGGATATGTATGTGGATCTGCCGCATCATTTCAAGGGCACTCACATGAGCCGTTTTGTGGAAATCCTGAACCGCTATCGTGAACAGATGGCCCTGGACCGGCTGGAGGATATCCTGCAGGAGATGCGCCAGAAGCTGGGGGCTGAGACGGCCCATCTACGAGTGGAGTTCCCTTACTTTATTGACAAGGCTGCACCGGTCTCAAAGGCTCGCTCCCTGATGGAATATACCTGCGAGTTTGATGCCTGCCTGAGCGGAGACCAGCTGGATTTTGTGCTGGGGGTCAAGGTGCCGGTTACCTCGCTCTGTCCCTGCAGCAAGGAACTCTCCCGGTTTGGAGCCCATAATCAGCGCAGCATCATGACGGTCAAGGTTCGGTATAAGGATTTTATCTGGATTGAGGATCTGGTTGAGCTGATTGAACAGTGTGGCAGCAGTCCACTTTACGCACTGTTAAAACGGGCAGATGAAAAACATGTCACCGAACAGGCCTATCAGAATCCCCGTTTTGTGGAGGATATGGTGCGGGAGGCATATTTACGGCTGGCTGCCACTGAGAACATTACCTGGTTCACGGTCGAAGCGGAGAATTTTGAATCAATCCACAATCATTCGGCATACGCGGAGGTTGAGTTGGATCGTCGCGGCGGACAACTGCCATGAAACCGGCTCTGGTCCTTTCTGCTGTCCCCCGTGAACTTGAACTGCTGGTCAATACACTGCATGATCCCTACACTGATGCATACGCCATGTATGGGGTAACAGAAGGGCGTATCGGTGCCACCAATCTGGCCTGCTGTGCCGGGGGCGTTGGTAAATCAAACGCTGCAGCCGCAGCAACTGTACTGATCGAACGTTATCGTCCCGGACTGGTCATTAGTACCGGCTGTGGCGGGGCCTATCCCGGCAGCGGTCTGACGGTGGGGAACCTGGCCGTGGCCAGTGACGAGATATTCGGTGATGAAGGGGTGGTTTCTCCTGATGGCTGGCTGGACCTGAAACAGATGGGGCTGCCGATGCTGCAGGAAGGTGGCCGAAGCTGGTACAACACGATTCCCCTGGCGCGACATGAAGCGGAGAAAGCGGTGCAACTGGCGGATAGCCACGGTCTGCAACTGGTGCGCGGACGCTTTGTAACCGTCTCCAGCTGTAGTGGCACCAAGGCGCGGGGACAGGAGCTGGCCCGGCGCTATCAGGCGATTTGCGAAAACATGGAAGGTGCTGCCATTGCATTGGTGGCAATGCGTTACGGTATCCCGTGTCTGGAGATTCGTGGTATCAGTAATCTTGTTGAAGACCGGGATATGTCACGCTGGAATATTGGGCTGGCGGTTGAGTCTGCCCAACGGTTTGTGATCAAGGTGCTTGAGGAGTTGAACCGTCAGTAAGGCAGTCGGCAGCAAATACATGTGCGAAATGGCACCCAACTTTGTTGCCGGGTGCTTACTGCTATTGTCCGAATTCCTGCGGCAGTCCCACCTTGTTGGCCTGCTCAACCAGCGTATTAAAGCGTACCCTGGCAGCTGCGTAATCCTGATTGAGCTGTTTGTTACGGGCGTTCATCTCAGCAATCATTGCAGTGGTAAGCAGGGTTTTGCCATCGCCTCCCTGTCGCTTCAGTTCATCCATCTGCTGTTCAATCGTCTTGAGCTGTCCTCGTAAGGCTCTAAATTCAGCTTGCCATTCTCCGGCGGTGCGGTCGCCAAAGCGGGTGGAAGGGCTGATTTTGGTGCTGTCAGAAGCCGCTACACTCGGGTCCGTTTTCTTCTCTGATGCTACAGATTTAGTTGCAGGTGCTTCGGAAGCCTGGGGGGGCGTTTCCTCACCAGCGGCTTTTTGCAGCGCTTTCGCCCGATATTTCTTGGGCACAGAGCCAAGATCATCGGTAAAATGCATGGTGCCGTTTGCGTCGGTCCAGGAATAGGTTGCAGCTCCAGCCGACAGAGGTAGTATCAACAGCATTACAACGAACAGCCGTTTCATAGTGTGACTCCTGTTGTATTCAGACTATCGTTCACCAAAAATTGCGGTTCCCACCCGAACAAGGGTTGCTCCTTCTTCAATTGCCACCTCAAAATCGCCGGACATTCCCATTGACAACTCGTCCATCTCAACACCCGCTATCGCCTCTGACCGGATCCGGTTTGCCAGCAGACACAGCTCACGAAAATAGGGACGGGCCGCTTCAGGATCATCAAAAAACGGTGGCATGGTCATCAGTCCACGTACCTTGACAAACGGCAGTCTGGCGATGTTTCGTAGTAACTCAACGGCATCAGCAGTGGTGGTGCCGGATTTGCTGGTCTCGCCGGAAACATTAACCTGTACCAGTATTTCGCAAGGAGCACCCTGCTTGTCACGCCACTGTCGGTTAATCTCCTGTGCCAGTGAGAGACGGTCAACGGTGTGGATCATGGTGACAATACCGGGCAGATACTTGACCTTATTGCTTTGCAGGTGTCCGATCAGGTGCCACTGGACCGGTTCGGTAATCTGGTGGGCCTTGTCTGTCAGCTCCTGTACATAATTTTCACCAAACAGGATCTGTCCGGCTGCCGCTGCCTCTGTTACAACTGAGGCGGGGTGCAGTTTAGAAACCGCTACCAGCCTGACGGAAGCCGTCTGCCTGCCGGAGATGCCACAGGCTCGATTGATACGGGCCTGAATCGCTGCAAGGTTATTGGCAATCATGGACATCTTACCGCGCTCCAAGTTGCTGCAGTGTTTCAACCAGTTCACAGGTTGGCAACCCCACGACATTGGTATAGGAACCAGAAATTTCCCGTACAAAATGGGCGGCGCCACCCTGAATTGCATAGGCTCCTGCCTTGTCAAGTGGACATCCGGTCTGTACGTAGTCTGAAATCTCTTTTTCCGACAGCTTCCTGAAACGGACACCGGTGGAGACCGCATTTGTGATGCAGGCGTTGGTCTGTCTGTCAAACACCGCATAGGCAGTGACCACCTCATGAAGGCGGCCAGACAGGTCTGATAGCATCTGGCAGGCATTCTGGCCATCCACTGGTTTACCCATGATTCGTCCATCCAGCACCACAATGGTATCGGCACCGATAAAAAAACGGCCAGATTCGTCTCGTAGTGCCGCAGTACGGGCTTTCTCTTCAGCCAAACGCCGTGCATGGGGAACCGCCTCTTCATCAGGCAGCGGCTCTTCCGGTATATCTGCCGGGGCCACCCGGAACCTGATACCTGCCAGCTCCAGGAGCTCGGAGCGACGGGGCGATGCAGAGGCCAGCACAATCTCCGGCTCAGTTACTATCACGTTTACGCTCCTTATCACGCTCCTGCTGACGACGCTGCTGTTCTTCCAGCTCTGCCCAATGGGCCTTCCAATCCTTTTTCTTGACCTTATACAGGATGAAAGCCCCTGGCATAATCAGGGCACCAAAGAAGATATTGGTTCCGATGCCGTTGACCAAACCATAGATCAGTGATGCCACGCCCATCAAAAACAGTGCGACCTCAAGTGAGAGTATCCTGCCGATCAATGAGGACTCCTGCCGCTCCCTGGCGTCATCATGCTGCATCGGTAAACTCCTTCCACGGGAAAATCTTTCCGGGATTCAAAATATTATTGGGATCAAGCGCCAGCTTGATCGATTGCATCGCCTTGATCTGGGCGGGATTCAACTCCATTTCGATAAACGGCTGTTTGGCGAGACCAACGCCATGCTCACCGGACATGGTACCGTTTAAATCAAGTGCCGCCTGAAAGATCTCCTTGATCGCCTCTTGCGCTTTTTCTTCCTGACCAGGAACCTCCTTGTTGATCATAACATTGACATGGATATTACCGTCTCCGGCATGGCCAAAGTTGACGATCGGAATGTCATACTTCTGCTGAATCTGTTCTATCTGGCGGATCACCACCGGTACCTTGCTACGTGGTACTACGATATCCTCATTATACTTGTGCGGATTTACGTCCCGCAATGATGGTGACACCAGCCGCCGTACCTTCCAAAGTGCTTCAGATTCGGCATTATCTTTGGCCGCCCGGAACTGTACCAACCCCAAAGGTTTAATCAGCTCATGGATACGGGTTGCCTGCTTTTCAACCAGTTCAGTTTCGCCATCCACCTCAATCAGCAGCACCGCACGGCCTTCCGGCGGTATCCCCAGATTAAAGCGCTTTTCAACGCATTGCAGAGTTGCATAATCCATGAATTCCAGGGTGGTGGGAATGATCTTGGCACCGATGATGGTTGAGACCGCCTGCGCTGCGCCATCAATGGAGTCGAAAATAGTGAGCATGGTCTTCTTGGTTTCAGGCAGCGGCAACAGTTTAAAAATGATTTTGGTGATTACCCCGAGGGTTCCTTCGCTGCCACACAGCAAACGGGTCAGATCATAACCAACCACGGCCTTATAGGTTTCGGTACCGGTACGGATGATTTCACCGGTTGGGAGCACAACCTCAAGTCCCATTACAAAATCCTTGGTTACTCCGTATTTGACGCAGCGGGGGCCACCGGCGTTCTCTGCAACGTTTCCCCCCAGCGTTGAAAATTTCAGTGAAGCCGGATCAGGAGGATAAAACAACCCCAGTTTTTCCACCGCTTTCTGAAAATCCTCGGTCACCACTCCTGGTTCCACCTCGGCTATCAGGTTTTCCGTGTCGATTCGCAGAATCTTATTCATACGGGTGGTCACCAGCACCACCCCGCCAGCTTTGGGCAGCGAACCTCCGGTAAAACCGCTGCCGGCGCCACGTGGGAAAACCGGTAACTTACTGCTGTTGGCCAGTTTAAGTACCGCTGCTGTTTCTTCAGCATTGGCCGGATGCACCACAGCAGAAGGAAGAAATTCCATCTGGGTGGCATCGTAGCCGTAGCAGATGAGATCCTGCTTATCAGTGGCAACATTGTCGTCACCCACAATACGCTGTAATTCCTTAACTAAATCTATTGACAACATGAGTACCTCGAAAAAAATAATCATGAATAGTACCTGATACACTCCTGCAATAGCAAGTGAAAGGCTGCGTTTTCGCTGTTGCCTGCAATCAATGCTTCACGTACTATAGCGCCGAGTAAATCGGGAGCCTATCTATGGATGTACTTGTAATAACCGATATACCGCGTATGAGTATGCTGTTTGATCAGCTTGTCCAGGAGCATACCGGGCTTGTTGTCGTCAGTGAAATCAATCGTGGCATTGAAGAGATCGAGCAGCATAAACCGTCTGTGGTGGTAATCCAGAACCATCTGGCCGGTTTGTCGGCAGATATCCTGCTTAAACATCTTAAATCAAAGCTGGGAGAACGCGCTGTCCGTTTTGCGTTGATCAGCAGTACTGCCACGCTCGATCTCGATCTGGCTTCACGATTTGAGATGGTCCTCGATCCGTCGCTTCAGGATGAACAGTTGCACAAATCTGTGCAGAGCCTTTTCAGGCCGTTGCAAAGAACGAAAACCTATGAGAAGCCGCCCCAGGCTGTAGCAGCAGAGCCGCTGCAAGTATCGGGGCAGAAGCTGTTACTGCCTGAATTGCCGTTTGAAAAAGCTGAGCCAGAACAACCAGCCCCGCAGCCCCATCTACCGTTGACTTCCCAGTCAGAAGCAGCGGAACATGGGAAAAAGGAGGAAATCCCCCAGCCTACCTATGCATTGCCAACTCGTACTGGACGTTCAATCATCTCTGATTTCAGTAACCAGCTTGACACACACGCTGATGATACTGATCAGCTGGCCGATACCTTTTCCCGTTCTGGTCAGGAACACGGCATTCGGGGCTTCAGCCACGACCCGCAGTTAATCTCCGACCTGGAAGAGCCGCGCCCCTGGTTTAAGCGTACAGACGTTATGCTTGGCGTTGTTACGGTTGTCGTCGTCGTTGGTGTGAGCCTGTTGCAGGATCGCGCGAGCCGCACTCCTGTGGAGAAACCAAAGGTGGCCCAGGCGACCAAGTTACCTCCTGCTAAGGCTGTTGCAAAAGCACCTGTCATGGCAGTTGCGCCTGCTGCGCCAGTTGCCACTGCGGTTCCTGCAGCACCTTCTACACCGGTAACACAGCAATTTGTGTCCCATGGTGTGGGAAGACCCCGTACATTACCCGGCTTTATTCCCAAAGAGGGGCATGAACCCGGTTACGCCAAGGACCACCCAGGCTGGAGTAATTACCGTGGTCAGACTGCTGAGTATCGGGTTTATCGTGCAAAAGATTCCACCATCAAGGCTATTCAGGTATTAGACCTGAGTGGTGCAGGTATCCAGGAATCCTTTTATACAAGCATGTTAAAAGAGTTGACGGGAGCCACCACCATGCGTCCGATCTCATCAGAGATTAAGGAGGGGTATGAAATTCGCCATGGAGAGGTAGCTGGATTGAAACTGGTACAATACCGTGATGCACAAGGAGGCAGAATGCGGGGGGTTGTGGTTACCTGGCCGTAGCCTGAAGCCTGTCGAGCAAAACAGTAAAAAGGCGGGGGCCTCGTCAGGGGCCCCCGCTTTTTTACTGTTTTGCCGACAATTTTAAATAACATTCAGCTCGATTCAGCGTTGCTTCCGGCAACAGCGTTGAAGAGGGGTGGCTGCTGATAAACTCATCAAACAGTTTGATGGCATTATCACAGTCTCCTTTTTTAAAGGCAATAACGGCACGTTGGTAAGCGTTCTTTTCTCCCTTGGTGACTGTATGGCTAACCGGTGCCGGTTTTTCAACCGGCTTTTGTTGAACTTCTGCTACTACCGGGGCAGGCTGGGTCTGCGGCAACTCTTTTCTGACATTCGCTGATGCTGCTGCCTTGGCTGATCGCTTTGCAGCTGCAACCTTGCGGGAAACTGGAACACGTACCACCTGACCTGGTTTGATCCGGTGCGGGTTTTTGATTTCGTTAAAAAGCAGAATCTGTGGGTAGTAATAGCCCCGGCCAGAGTGTTGTTTGGAGAGACGCGAAAGGGTATCTCCCTTTTTTACCGTAATCTCCCGAACCCGAATCCCCTCGGCTGAATCAGCATCTGCCGGTTTTGGAGTGTAGATAAAGTCAGCTGCCCATCCAACAGAGGCACCGCAAAGAAGCAGCATCACAAGCGGTAATGTGACATCTCGTAATCGCATATTAATACCTGTTCCCTGCAAGATCCTGATAGGTCAGCAAACTCTTTAATTGCACGCCAGTGCCAACCACGGTGCCGGACTTGATTCTGAATGAGGCCTTGATCGTCCGTTTTTCCCCTGCCCCGAGTTCATTGAAATGCCAGCTTGAAACGCCGGGACGTGCTTTTGAGGCCGGATGGTCAGCAGCAACCAGTTCAGCTTGTTCCGGCCAGCGGATTTCAAGGTCTACAAGTCTGGCAAGGTTTGAGCCGCGGTTTAACACATCCAGCTCAACCGTCATCAGTTCTCCTGGCACCATTCTGCCTTCGCGTCCCTTCATGGTCAGCTGAAGCATTGGACGAGAGTAGCCGATTTGGGCTTCCGCCGTAACCATCCTGCCCTGAGTTGACTCAGGAGCGGCAGTCAGTGTGATTTTTTCAACGGCACCATCCAGTGCATTTCGAGGTGTCACTACCTCCAGCAACACAGCTGCTTCTTCTTTGGGACCAAGGGGGCCGATACCGGTTACTTCCGGTTCTCCCGGCTGTCGCAGGCCATCACGGTTCAGGTCGTGATAGATCACAACCTTGTGGAACGGAGCCGATGTTGCAACCAGACTGATCCGTTCACGTTGGTTACCCTTGTTGATAATCCGGGCCGGGATGGAAACGGTCTGACCCGGCACGACCTTGACGCGATCCGTACTTAGTTTGACTACCAGATCGCTCACCGGCAGGACAAAGGTTGCATTTGAAAGATAGCTGCCCCTGACCTGGAGTGGATTGTTGATCAGGTCGGCACGTACCATCAGTTCTTCTTTGGCCAGCGCCTCTGGTTTTAGCTGGAAACTGACCGTAAAATCACGGCTTTCCCCTGGCTTAAGGGCAATCCCGTCAAGTACCAGCGCTGCATCCATCTCCTGACGGAAACCTTTGGCAGTAGCGTTAACCGGTAGATATTGAGCCGGATAATTAAGGCGCAGAGTAACATCCTCAGCCGGTGTTGATCCGACGTTAAATACGGCTACCCGATACTGCAGTTGTTCGCCAGGCAGCAGTTGCAGCTTTTCTGTCTTAACCAAAGCGCGGAGTAGAGGAGCAGCAGCAACCAATGAAACAACACGGCTTTGGGAGGCATCTCCCATGAATTGTGAAGCCGCCTTGACCGGATGGGACATTCTCAAGCCATCAATGGCTGCAGCAGGTACATGTAGCTGTAATACACCTCTGAATTTTTCACCGGCAGCCAGCAGCGGGGTCTGATTGATGACCTGGTCAGGAGCTGCAGCCGAGGCAAAACGGGCGCCGAATTCAGCCGGGAAGGATGAGGCAAGATAAAAACTGTCATAACCGTTACCCCGGTTTTGAATTTCAAAGGGGATAGAGGTTTTGCGAGCCACTTCAACCGGGCTTGCCGGTGGTTGCAGATCAAATTCAAAGGCTGCGTACTGGGCAACTTCAAGCGTTAATACCTGAGCTGTTCCTGTAGAATCTGCCGTAACAGCACCAGCAGCGGAAGAAGCTACTGGAATTGCGACAGCAACGCCCAGATCCTTTAAGCGGGCTGCTGCGGTACGGGCTGCCGGTGAGCCGGGGAAACGGTCTAGTATCCGCTTGTACTCAACAATAGCCTTTTCCTTCATGCCAGCACGTTCCTGACGTGCCCGTTCTACCGCTGCCTGTTCCAAAGCGGCGGTTTGGGCTGCTGCAAGCTCCTGTTGCTGCTTTGCAGCCAGTGTAGTCGCTGTTGTTTCCGCAGCACGACGGTCCGCTGCAATTTTCTCTGCTGCAGCCTTTTCTTGTGCCAGTCTGTTTTGCTGCTGTGCTGCCAGACGTCTTTCTTCTTCACGTTTAGCGGCGGCAAGCCGGTCGGCATCTGCCTTTTCACGGGCAATCCGGTCAGATTCAGCCTTGGCCTTCAGGATACGGGCCTTTTCAGCAGCCTCCTGGGCTGCCTTTTGCTGTGCCAGACGTTGCTCTTCTGCAGCTTGTGCCGCAATTCTTGCAGCTTCTGCTCTTTCAAGAGCACGCCGCTCTGCATCGGAAGCTGCCAGCTTTTTCTGTTCCTCAAGTTTCAAGGCAGCAAGACGTTCAGACTCTGCCCTGGCTTTCTGTATGCGGGCCTTCTCGGCAGCCTCTGCTGCAGCCTTTTGTTGGGCAAGTCGCTGGTTCTCAGCCTTTGCTGCAGCCAGACGATCCGCTTCTGCTTTGGCTCGTGCCACCCGCTCTGCTTCCTGTGCTGCCAGCCGTTTTTCTTCTTCACGTTTGGCTGCTGCCAGCCGTTCTGCATCAGCCTTTTCCTTGGTAATCCGGTCGGCTTCTGCTTTGGCCTTCAGGGCGCGGGTTTTCTCAGCTGTTTCCTGGGCAAGCTTTTGCTGTGTCTGCCGCTCTGTTTCAGCTGCTGCAGCTTTCTGCTTGTCGGCTTCCGGATTTGCCAGAGCAACCTGTCCAGTAGTACCACCATGGGTCTTCTCATACTGGGTTGATAAGGCCAGCAGATCTTCCTCAACCGTATCTTTCAAGGGGTTGTCTGGATATTCTCGCGTAAATTGAGCCAGATAGCGAGCAGCATCCTGGCGGTGACCAGCTTTGTAGTGGGAACGTGCCAGCCAGAACAGGGTCATATCACGCAGAGAGGTATCCGGGTGTTTCTGAAGCACTTCGCCAAGGCGGGTAATGGCTGCGGGGAAATCCTTTTGCTGATAGGCGTTGAAGCCGGACAGAAATAATTGCGAATCTTCAGTATCTTGTGCAATGACAGGCGCTGAACTCAACAGGATAGTGAGTAGCAGGCTGGCAAGAAATGCCGTAAGAAACCGGCAGAATCTAAGCATCTTCACGGGGGACACCCTTTCACCGGCTGGCCGGGACGGCGATGGTAACTGCCAAGAAATACTTGGATAAAATGCATATTTCATAGCACCTTCGCCGTCCCTTGTCAACCGAGGAAAGCGCGTCTTCAAGCCATCTGGAAGCCTGTCTGGCTTAGGATACATCTGCTGTAAATTTGTCAGGTCGGTTCATGTTTTGCCGTTTTCTCGGCCAATAGAATACCTATTAGCCTTCAAAAATGGCAAAATATGCCCTCGCACAATCAAATCTTTGCTACGATTTCCTGAGCCGACAGACTCCTAGCGGATATGATCCTCTGGATATGCCCCGATTTTGTGGATAGCAACGTCAGGTCCGTTGTACTCATCTTCCTCGTGTAACCGGATGCCAACGGTCTTGACCAACAGACCATAGACCAGAAAGCCGCTTGTGACTGCAAACAGTATGGCGGTCAGGGAGCCTGCCAGCTGGGAAATAAAGCTTATACCGCCTATGCCGCCCAGAAATTTCTGTCCAAAGATTCCGGCGGCTACGCCACCCCAGGTGCCAATTACCCCGTGCAGAGGCCAGACTCCCAACACATCATCAATCTTCAGTTTTTCTTGCTCAAACTGGAATCCGTACACAAAGATAACGGCTGCAATGGCACCGGTTGCCAACGCACCCAGAGGATGCATCAGATCGCTGCCGGCGCAGACTGCAATAAGGCCTGCCAGGGCGCCGTTGTGTACAAACCCCGGGTCATTTCGTCCAGCAACCAGTGCTGCCAGCACGCCTCCTACCATGGCCATCAGTGAGTTAACCGCCACCAGGCCGGAGATCTTTTCCAGATTACCTGCACTCATTACGTTAAAGCCGAACCAGCCCACCGCAAGAATCCAGGAGCCCAGCGCCAGAAAAGGAATGTTGCTGACCGGAATTGGGTGGGATTTGCCATGTACGTAGCGCCCCTTGCGTGCTCCCAACAGGATCACCGCTGGCAGTGCGATCCAGCCACCGATGGAATGAACCACCACGGACCCTGCATAATCGTGGAATTCAAGGCCACCAATAGACTTAAAGAACCCCTGCAGAAAGGAGGCATTTTTTCCCCAGATCATCGATTCGAACAAAGGATAACAGATACCGGCGAAGACAGCGCCTGCAACCACCTGGGGCCAGAACTTTGCCCGTTCGGCGATCCCGCCGGAGATAATGGCCGGGATACAGGCTGCAAAACAGAGCAGGAAGAAAAAGTGTACCAGATCGTAGCCCATGGCACCCTGCATCAATTGATCAGCCGGCTTTAAAAAAGAGATGCCGTAGGCCAGCGGAAAGCCGACCAGAAAATAGACGACGGTGGAGACTGACCAATCAGTCAGAATCTTGATGAACGCATTGACCTGGCTTTTCTTACGCACCGTGCCAACTTCAAGAAAGGCAAAACCGGCATGCATGGCAAATACCATTACCGCGCCAAGCATTAAAAAGAGCACATCGCCACTTTGTTTGAGGGGGATAAGCGGTGAAATTTCCATCTGAACTGCCTCCTGTGCATAATTGGTGCTGAGATGCATTAAATCAATGCATCGACCGATTAAGCAAAAATGCTGCCATTGCTGAATATTTTTCATAACTGCCTGAAAAGTGACAGGCAAGCATATATTTCAGGCAGCTCTATTTGCCTAAAATTGCGTCATTATTGCTTAAAATTAAAGCATGAAACAGATACTTTCATTTTTATGCCACAGTGTTACACTCACCACCATGGAACTACGTGACACAATACGGAATTTTCCCGCCTCACCTGGTGTCTACCTGATGCGTGATCAGCATGGCATCATCCTGTATGTTGGCAAGGGGCGTAACCTCAGGCAGCGGGTCAGCAATTATTTCGGCTCTACTGACGGGCGTCCCCAGGTCCGTTTTCTGATGGCACGGGTCACGTCGATTGAATTTACGGTGACCGACACGGAAAAAGAGGCGTTACTGCTTGAAAACACCCTGATCAAACAACATCGCCCCCGCTATAACCTGAACCTGAAGGATGACAAGACCTATTTTTCCTTGCGGATTGATCTGCGCAAACCGTTTCCGCGGTTTACCATTGTCCGTAAGTTGCAGCATGACGGTGCCCGTTATTTTGGCCCCTATTCCTCGGCATCAGCCGCCCGTGAGGTGGTGCGTCAGATCCAGCGGATCTTTCCACTGCGGCATTATCCCTGGAAAAGCTGCCAGGGACGTGCACGCCCTTGCTTGTATCACCAGATGCGTCAATGTAGTGCCCCCTGCCACAACATGATCAGCAAGGATGACTACCTTCAGCTGGTGAACGGAGCCTTGCTGTTTCTGGAGGGGAAGAATCGTGATCTGGTCAATGGTTTCAAGCAAAAGATGCAGGATGCTGCCGAGCAGCAACAGTATGAAGAGGCTGCCCGCTGGCGTGATCTGCTCCGTGCGGTAGAGGCAACCCTTGAACGCCAGAAGATGGTCCGCCAGGGAGGTGATGCGGATCTGATCGGATTGGCCAGGGTTGGCGAGCACCTGGCGTTAACCCTCATGTTTGTCAGGGGAGGCAGTATTTCTGGTAGCACCACGCTGCACGGATCCGGGGAGCTTGATGATGCAGGGGCGCTTTCTGCCTTTATCCAGTCCCATTACACTGAGCAGTGCTTTATACCGGATGAACTGCTGGTACCAGAAATGCCGGATGACGGGGAGCTGTTGCAGGAGTTGCTGAGCGAACGCAAAGGGCGACAGGTCAGGCTGCTGCAGCCAAAGCGAGGCAGCAAGCGGGAGCTGGTGGCACTGGCAGTCAAGAACGCCCAGGCTGCGCTTGCCGATAAACACTCGCAGGAAAAAAAGGTGAACCTGATGTTGGAAGAGCTGCAGCAAAAGCTGGAACTTTCAATTTTTCCACGTCGGATTGAATGCTATGACATCTCGACCCTGCAAGGACGTAACTCGGTTGGCAGCGGGGTGGCGTTTCTGGATGGACTACCTGACAAAAGCAACTACCGGCGTTATCGCATTAAGGCAGTAAGCGGGCAGGATGATTTTGCCATGCTGCAGGAGGTGTTTTCCCGCCGTTTCAGCCAGGAGCGGGCCGAACAGTGGGGGGTACCGGATCTGGTGGTGGTAGATGGTGGTCCCGGTCAATTGAGCAGCGCTGTTGCCGCCCTGCATGAAATCGGTATGGGTGGCAGATTTGCTGTGATCTCTCTGGCCAAAAGCAGGGTTAAGGGAGATGGTAAGGACAGCCGTGTCGAGCGGACAGAAGAAAGGGTCTTTCTGCCGGGTCGTCGTAATCCGGTCAGGCTGCGCCAGGACTCTGCGCCATTGAAACTTCTGGCTGCGATTCGTGATGAGGCACACCGCTTTGCCATTGACTATCATCGCCTCCTCAGGGGCAGAGAGATGCTGCGATCCACACTACGGGAGATTCCCGGTATCGGCCCCAGGCTTGAGCGGTTGCTGCTGACCCGCTTTGGTTCCCTTGAGGGGGTGAGGCAGGCTTCTTTGGATGAGCTGACCGCGCTGGAAGGGATTGGTCAGGAACTGGCTGGAATGATCAGAACGGTATTCAGGGATGATACAGATGCACCCCAGGTCTGAACCGGATCTTGTTGGCGATTGTGCCTGATTGACGGGCCTTGGGCCATCGTGTACTGTGTGTCCTGTATCCGTTAGCAAGATGGAATTATTAACCTTAAAACGACAGTGAGCCACAGAGGTCACAGAGAACTACAAGAAAAACCTGTTTTTAGCGCCTCACCCAAAAAGAATCAGGTAATTTGTTGTATCTTCCTGATTTTTCTCTGAGACCTCTGTTATCTCTGTGGCAACTGCTATTACAGGATTAATTGTCCGAATGCCTAACGACAACACCGGCCTGAAAGGCGTCACATGTCCGAGCAGATTGCAATAGATACTGACCACATTAAACTGGATAGTTTTTTAAAGCTGGCCAATCTTGTTATGAGCGGTGGTGAAGCCAAGTTAGTCATACAGGAGGGACAGGTCAGCGTAAATGGCGAGGTGGAGACCCGTCGGGGCCGCAAGTTGTATCCTGGCGATTCAGTGACGCTTCCAGGCTGTTCCACCTTTGTACTGGAGCGGGATCAATGATTCACCACGGGAGGAACCATGCTGCAGGAATTCAAGACGTTTATAGTAAAGGGCAATGTGCTGGATCTGGCCGTTGGTGTCATCATCGGAGCAGCATTCGGTAAAATAGTCAACTCAGCGGTGAATGATCTGATCATGCCGGTGGTTGGGCTGGTGATGGGCAAGGTTGATTTCAGCAACCTGTTCATCAGCCTGAAAGGCGGGAGCTACCCTACAGTGGCTGCGGCCAAGGCTGCTGGTGTACCTACCCTTAATTATGGCATTTTCCTTAATACCGCACTTGATTTTGTCATTATGGCGATGGTGATCTTCATGATCGTCAAAACCGCCAACAAGCTCCGTAAGGAAGATGCTCCTGCGTCGGCTCCAACGCCGCGAGCATGCCCTTTTTGTAAATCTGCGATACATGATGATGCGGTCAGGTGTCCCCACTGCACCTCACAACTCTAACTGAATACTGCCCGAAGGGAGTCAGCCATGAAACGCCTGATTATTCTTGTTGTCCTGTTTGCGTGGAGCATCCTTGTTACTCATACTGCCCTGGCAGCCCAGACCCAGCTCACCTGGTATGGCCATGCTGCCTTCAAGGTGGTCACTCCATCGGGCAAGGTGCTGCTGGTTGATCCCTGGCTTGCCAATCCAGCGAACGCAAACGGCAAGAAAGAGCTTGAAGAACTACACAAGGTGGATCTGATCTTTTTAACCCACGGCCATGGTGACCATATTGGTGATTCAGTTGAAATTGCCAAAAAGACCGGTGCCAGACTGGTGGCCACCTATGACCTGCAAAAGGCCATGGTGGCGTATAAGGGCTACCCCGCAAAGCAGGCTGATATGACCACCAGTGGCAGCTTCGGCGGACAGATCAGCATGTTGGATGGCGAAGTAACGGTGATGTTTGTGCCTGCCATCCATGGCGGCAGTATGGATACTCCAAACGGTCCGGTCTATGCCGGGCATCCCGGCGGCTTCCTGATTTCGATTAAAAACGGACCGCGCATCTATCACGCTGGCGATACCGACCTGTTCAGCGACCTGTCCCTGCTGAAAGGTCATGTGGATATTATGCTGCTTTGCATCGGCGACACGTTTACCATGGGACCGCTGCGGGCAGCCCAGGCGGTTGAGATGATCCGTCCGAAAAAGGTGGTGCCGATGCATTTCGGCACGTTTCCCATGCTAACCGGCACACCGGAGCAGTTCCAGAAGGGGTTGCGGCGTTATGGCCTGGAATTTCTGATGTCTCGGATGCAGGTGGGGGAAACCATCAGCTGGAAGTAATTCCGATTCCAGTTCAAGGATGATATCAAGGCGGCGATGAATTCGGCGACAAAACGTACACAGCAGTACGTTGAGGAGCCGATGACGAGCCTGCGAAGAGAGCGCCTTGAAATGGAATCGGAATAATTCGGTTATAACATCAAAGGATTGTCTGCATAGCCCCTGGCAGCTGCAGAACCTGGAGAGGCAGCAATGAAGCGCCATGTCACCAGCCTAGCAGTCATCATACTGCTTCCTTTACTGCTTATCAGCTGCGAAAGAGCCGGTGGCTCGAAAGACACGGCTGCCATAAAAACAAGCATTACCTTTCTGCACTACTTTACCGACTCCATGAGCGGCGGTCTGGACGATATGGCAAAGGTGTTTAACAGCCAGAGCAACCAGTACGACCTCAAGCCGATTCCCCTTGACCATGAATCATTCAAAACCAGCATCAGACAGAACCTTGAAGCCGGTAATCCTCCCGACCTTTACTCCTACTGGGCGGGCGCACGTACCGCTTCTATTCTCAAACATCTCGAACCGATTGACGATATCTGGAATCGGGAAAAACTTGATGATCGTTTTTCTCCTGCAGTTATCAAGGCGGCGGTTGAGTACAACGGAAAAAAATATTTTATTCCTCTGACGCAACACTACGTCGGTTTTTTCTACAACAAAAAAATCTTTTCTACCTACGGCTTGACGCCACCCAAAACCTGGCATGAGTTCATTACTCTCTGTGAACAGCTTAAATCAAAGGGGATCACCCCGATTGCCCTTGGGGCCAGAGAAAAATGGCCGGCACAATTCTGGTTTGATCTACTGCTGCTGAGAACATCTTCGTACGAATTTCGCCAGAAGCTGATGCAAGGTGAAGCCAGCTATCAAGACCCGCGTGTTACGGCAGTTTTTGAGCGCTGGCAACATCTTGTGCAGCATGGCTATTTTAACCGGAAGCCAAATGACCTGTCGTGGGACAGCGGTGCAAATGAACTGGTCTATAGCGGGAAGGCCGCCATGACCTTGATGGGTACCTGGATAATCGGCTATTTCAGTGATTCTTCCCATAATTGGGTAGCTGGCAAGGATTTTGACTTTTTCCCGTTTCCGGTGATTGATCCTGCTGTTCCGCCGGTTTCTCTGGGGCCGATTGACGGTCTGGTGGTACCCCGCAAGGCTGCCAACAAGTCCGGGGCAAAAGAGGTTATGGTCTTTCTTACTGCTGCCGCTCCTCAAGAAGCATTGAGCAAGGGATCTGGTGCTGTTGCACCAAGTCGCACGGTGCCGTTACGCTTTTATGGAGATATTCAGCAGCGGGTTCTGCAGGAGATCGCACGTAGTACCCACTTTGCCTTCAATTACGACCTGGCCACCCCGCCTGAAATTGCCGAACTCGGTTTAAACGCATTGAGCGAATTCCTTGAATTCCCGGCAGATTACCGTACCATCCAGCAGGCGTTGGCAACGGATGCAGCAAACAGCTTCCGCAGATTAAAGGCTGTTCACAAATGATAATCAGCAGACTGTCACGCTTGAAATTCGGACAAAAGGTCAGGTTCAGCTTTACAGCCATGCTGTTTCTTATGGTGATAAATGCCGTTGTGGCAGGCATTACCGTCTTTTCGATCACCACCCAGATGGATGATCTGCGCAAGATTGAACGGGTGTCCGGTACGGTCAACCAGATCACCATTGCCAAGCTTGGTTTTACCCATACCCTGCTACGAAACGATGCAAATCAGGTATATCAGCTTCTTGAATCCGTCAGGTTACAGCTGCAGGAGATACCGGGGCGGATGGAGTCAGACAGGCGTGGTGCCGGTATCAATCAGGAGATTGATACCTTTAAGGGCAACTTTCAAAAGTTTGTGGTTGAAAAGGATCAGACCGCAGCCCTGGAAAGCAGGGTTAACGCACTTGGCAGGAAGTTGGAGACGCTTGTCGGGCAAGCCCGTTCGAGTAACAGCCAGCTTTTTAATAACGGCAGCATTAACCCCCTGATCAACCAGCTGTTAGAAACCCGGTGGCATGATGCACGCCGGTCGTCCTCTGCCCTTGAGAACCTGCACAAACTGGTCAACAGCTTGTCACTGTATGGTGACCAGGCCCGGATCAGGCAGCAGAACAGCTCCGCACAGCGATTCTTTTTTCTGCTTGTCCGTGACACCAAAGAGTATGTTACTGCCTTTGAGCGTTTTCTGCGCTACCAGCAGCAGACCTCACAAACAGAGCAGGAGCTTACTGCTGTTACAGAACGTATTAACCTCACCTGTCATACCTTTGAGACCAGGGTCAGACAGGGTATTCGCCAGCGGATAGTCACCGCTGCTGCCTTTATGCTGGTGCTCTTTGTCGGTTCCATTGCTGCAGCACGGTTTTTGTCATCGTTTCTCTCACGACAGATTACCAGGCCGGTCAGCGAGCTGGTCCTGGTTACCCGCAAGATTTCTGATGGTGATCGTACCGTACGGGCGTCACGAGGTCTTGATGATGAAATCGGAGAACTGGCCCACTGCATAAATATCATGACTGAAAACCTTCAGCGAACAGAGCAGGAGCTTGTTGTCTACAACCAGAATCTGGAGCAGCGTGTTCAGGAACGGACCAGCGAGCTGGAGGAATCAAACCGTTTGCTGCAAGAGGCACAAAAACAGGCCGAGGCGGCCAGCACTGCAAAGAGCCGCTTCCTGGCAAATATGAGCCATGAGATTCGTACCCCGATGAACGGTGTCATCGGTATGGCTCAGCTGCTTGCCACCACCAGTCTGGATGCCGAGCAGCAGCAATATGTCACCTCTATACAACGCTCCGGCAGAAATCTGGTTCAGCTGATCAATGATATTCTGGACCTCTCGAAGATAGAGGCACACAGGATTGAACTTGAATCGCAGGATTTTAATCTTGAGACCGAAGTCAGCAACACCCACAACCTTCTCTCGCTGCAGGCCAGGGAAAAGGGGTTGATCTGCACTGCTGTCATAGCTCCTGATCTGCCGGTGCTGCTCAAGGGTGATGCCTGGCGGCTTCGTCAGGTCATTACCAACCTGCTGGGAAATGCCATTAAATTTACCGATAAGGGGAGCGTGTTCCTGCGTGTTGGCCTGGATAGCCAGGATCAGCAGAGTGTTACAGTACGGTTCACCATTCAGGACACCGGTATCGGGATTGCTGCTGACAAGCTGGAGCAGGTTTTTGCCCCTTTCACCCAGGCTGATGCGTCCACTACCCGTTCGTTCGGCGGCACGGGGCTGGGGTTGAGTATCTCCCGTCAGCTGGTGGAGCTGATGGGAGGGAATCTCGGTGTCGAGAGTAAAGAGGGCGAAGGATCAACATTCTGGTTTACCGTACCACTGGATAAACAGCCGGAAGGAGCAACCTGCTTCAAAAGCCGTCCCCCGACAGACAGCCTGACACCGTTGTCGTTAGCCGTAGAGCCCAAGGCGAACAACTTCCGTTTGCTGTTGGTTGAAGATGAACCGACCAACCAGATGTTCATACGATCAATCCTGAGGAAGCAGGGGTATCAGGTGGATCTAGCTCAGAATGGTCGTGAGGCACTGGATTTGCTGGAGCAGAATGAGTATGCACTTGTGTTGATGGATTGTATGATGCCGGTGCTGGATGGCTATGATGCAACATCAGTGATTCGTGACCCAACGTCATCAGTCAGGCAGCACGGCATACCGGTAATAGCCCTGACCGCCAATGCGATGCGGGAGGATCGAGACAAATGTCTTGCTGTCGGGATGGATGATTACCTGGCCAAGCCGCTTGAAGTGCCGGAGCTTCTGGCTATGCTGCGCAGATGGTGCGCAGTCGAAGGGGACATCCACGATGGTAGTCCTGAAAAAAAAGGCCATCAAGCAGGGTAAGTCTGCTTAGATGGCCATAAGGCAAATATATTGGCTCGGGTTGTTATCTTGAGTACAGCACGGCAACTATCCGTGCGCTGTCTGCTCCTACAGAGACCAGTCCATGGGGTTGGCTGGAATCATAGTAGACGCTGTCACCGCTCTTTACACGATGAACATCGCTGCCATAGTGCAGATCTATCTCCCCTTCCAGCACGTACAGGAACTCTTCTTCACCCTCATGATGAAAAAACAGCTTGTCATCCCAGACGGAGTTTTTGACCTCAACCAGAAAGGGCTCCATATGTTTCTGGCGCATACCCTGGGCAAGGGAGTGATAGGTGTAAGGGCGATTATCCGCATTTACTGCCTGACGCTGCAGGTCAGGGCGCAGGTCATCGCCCCGGGTCAGCACCAGCTTCTGGCGATTCCCTTCATCTTCAAAGAAAAAATGGATGTCAACCTTCAGGCCCCGGGATATTTTAAGCAAAGTGGCCAGCGGTGGCACCACCTGTTCATTTTCAATCTGGGATAATAGTGGCTTGGATAAACCGGTCAGCTCAGACAGTTCCTGCAGGGTCAAACGGCGTTGCTGACGTTGTCCCCGAATTTTTTCTCCAATCCGGAACTCCTTGATTTGTGCCTTAATATCGGTCACGGTACCTCCTTTGGATGCTGCCGTTACCAGAGCGGGTGAAGCGGTTGACAGCCTGTTAACTTTACGTTAGCCTAACCCCGTTCTATGGTTGATGTATGTATACAATTCATTCTGTAAGGTTGTCAATATGATGCGAACCTCGATCCGTATGCTGCTGATTATTTCTGCATGTACCCTGTTTGGGAGCTGTTCTTCGTCCAAGGAAGATCCGATATTTTTTACTTCTAAGCGTCCGGCTGCAGAGGCGGAACCACCGGTAAAGGATATACCGGCAGATATTCTGGCAACCCAACGGGCCTTTAGCCAGGTTTCAAAGAAGGTAACCCCCTGTGTGGTCAACATCTCCACCATCAGCCGTAAAAAACTTGTGCGGCCGTTTCCAGACATGCCCCCCCTGTTTGAAGAGTTTTTCGGTGGACCGCAGACCCGGCGTGACCGTAGCCTGGGGTCTGGCTTTCTGATCAGTCGGGACGGCTATATTGTAACCAACAACCATGTTGTTCAGGAGGCCGAAAGCATCAGGGTCAAGCTCTCCAATGACAAGGTCTACGAAGCGCGGGTTGTCGGTGGGGATGCAAAGACTGATATTGCGGTCATAAAGATTGAAGCTGCTGATCTTCCGGTTGCCGTGCTGGGTGATTCAGACAGACTGGAGGTTGGCCAGTGGGCCATTGCCATTGGCAATCCTTTTGGCCTGGAGCGTTCCATGACGGTCGGGGTTATTTCAGCCACCGGCCGTTCCAATGTCGGTATCGAGTCCATAGAAAACTTTATCCAGACCGATGCCTCCATTAACCCTGGCAATTCCGGCGGCCCACTGCTGAATATTCACGGAGAGGTGGTGGGGATTAACACTGCCATCGTGGCAGCAGGGCAGGGGATCGGTTTTGCCATTCCGACCAACATGGCCCGCCCCATCATCACGCAGCTGGTGGAAAAAGGTAAGGTTTCCAGAGCCTGGCTGGGGGTTACCATCAAACCGGTGACAGAAGAGATTGCCCGTTCACTGGGGCTTTCAAAACCTGCAGGAACGCTGATCGCAGGCGTACAGGGGGGTGGTCCTGCCGAAAGCGGGGGGATCAGATCAGGTGATGTAATACTCCTGTTTGGCGGGACTGAGGTGCGGGACCCGTCGCATCTGCAACAGCTTGTGGCAACAACCAGAATCGGGGCAGCGGTCCAGGTCGTTGTTCTGCGTAACGGCAGCAAGCTCAACCTGAAGATCAAACCAGGAAATGCTGACACTGCGGCTCCTCTGCAACAGATTGAAGAGGAACAGGGAGCAAGATAAGTCTATAGATTTACTTTACTGGAAATCTGCGCTACAGTATTCGAAATTGTTTGGACGATTTCCACCCCTGAAAGGATACTCCATGAACATACTCACCACCAAAGAACAGGCGGCGCGTCTGGCACGGGCTATTGTCTCCGATGTAGCGATCTACAATCAGGAGAAGGTGGAAAGCGGTATCAAAAATGACAATATCTTTGATATTCTTACGGACGAGATTGAAGAAGGGCGTCAGCACTTTTATTCCCGGGTTGCTCCAGAGCTGGACCCGGAACGGATGTTTGACCTGACATTGGTTGACATCCTGATCAAGCGGGCAGGCAAGATCGAATCTGCCATCTGGTAACCGTTGGCAACACAGATATCTTTCAGAGGCGCGTCCAAGTGGCGCGCCTCTTTTGTTAGGAGAAACGGTGGAACAGACATACTGCTTTTTGGTCCCTGCAGAATCAGCCGGTCAACGGCTGGATGCCTTTCTGGTGGAAAAGTTGCCGGAATTCAGTCGGGCAGCACTGCAGCGCCTGGTAGATGAAGGGAATGTGCAGCTGGATGGTGTCAAGCCCCGCTCATCATCAAAGGTACGGGGTGGAGAGCAGATCAACCTGCTGGTCCCCCCCCCAGCACCAGCAGTCCCATTGGCCGAAGATATTCCGCTGACCATTCTGTATGAAGACCATGATTTGATTGTCATTGACAAACCGGCAGGCATGACGGTGCATCCCGGCGCCGGTACAGATTCCGGTACCCTGGTCAACGCATTGTTGGGCCATTGCACGGACCTGTCAGGTATCGGCGGTGAAATCCGGCCAGGCATTGTTCACCGCCTTGATAAAGGGACCTCCGGTGTGCTGGTGGCAGCCAAGAATGACAGTGCCCATCATGGACTGGCAGAGCAGTTTGCCAGGCACAGCATCAAGCGGCTCTATTGGGCACTGATCTACGGCTCGCCTGCCAATGACACCGGCAAGATCAGCTGCAGTATCGGCCGTCACCCCACTGACCGTCTGAGGATGTCCGGCAAGGCGCGAAACGGCAAGGACGCCACAACCAACTGGCGGGTGCTTGAGCGGTTTGGTACAGCAAGTCTGGTGCAACTGCGGCTTGAAACCGGTCGCACCCATCAGATCAGGGTTCACCTGACCGAGGCCAATATGCCACTCTTGGGTGATCCGCTCTACCCGGATGGTGGACGTCTCAACAATCTTAAGGACACCCGCCTGAAGGGGCTGATTTCACATCTTGGCCGCCAGGCGCTGCATGCGC
>Ga0209800_10000903_pt1 | contig 37216 bp, 38 predicted proteins | sample Higcelweek8metaG_FD_187174 | JGI IMG/M metagenome (GOLD analysis project Ga0209800, IMG submission 187174) | Freshwater pond sediment microbial communities from the University of Edinburgh, under environmental carbon perturbations - High... | ecosystem: Environmental > Aquatic > Freshwater >...
CAAAAGACACAGACCGCGAGCTATTCATTCGTGGCCTGGTTGAGTTCATCCGCTCATGCCCCGGCGCATTGGGTGATGTGCAAGCGCTTGATTTTTACAATATTCTGGAAGATTCCCCGACGCTGCCGGTTTTGCGGTCATACCCCGAGGCGGTTGTTGTGGAACTGCAGCATTCCCCCTACATTAAATTACCGGGCGATTGGGAAACCTATATTTGCTCGATCGACAAGAAGCAGCGCCACGAGATCCGCCGCAAGATGCGCCGGGCTGCTGAAGCCGAAGTTCCTGCGGAATTGTATTTCACCACTGAAGCCGATAAACTGGAAGCAGATATGGAAAGCTTCCTTGGGTTGATGGCACAGGATGAGGACAAAGCCAAATTCCTGACACCGGTAATGCGTGAACAGATGAAAGACATCATGCGCTGTGCTTTTGATGAAGTTTGCCTACAGCTTGTGTTTCTCAAGATTGGCGGTGAGTTTGCCGCCGGCTACCTCAACGCGGATTACCTCAACCGCATCTGGGTGTACAACTCCGGGCTGGACCGGCGCTTCATGGAATACTCCCCGGGCTGGGTGCTGCTGGGTCACCTGTTGCAGTGGGCGAATGAGAACAAACGCGACGAACTGGACTTCATGCGCGGGGACGAGGAATACAAGTACCGTTTCGGTGCGGTGGACCGTCATATCATGCGGGTGACGTTGAAACTATAAAAAGTTGTAACGTAAGAAAAGCGAGGGGATTTTATGGAATTGTTCAGTGATTATGTAAATGAGTATCGTAAGCAAATGGAGAAAGGGGTTATTTCCAAAGCTTATAAAGGTCTGATGGAATACATCCAGGATTTGCGGACGTATTTTAAGAACAACTACCCCGATCATTCTGTCTCCAGCAGTATTTATTTTGGGTACATGGATATGACGTATTTTTCATTCTTTCCCGACTCAATTAGACAGCGTCAATTAAAAGTCGCGATTGTTTTTATTCACGAATCATGCCACTTTGAAATATGGCTGGCAGGAGCCAATAAAGAGATTCAATCCAAATACTGGAAGCTAATTAAGGAGAGTGATTGGAATAAATACCCAACCGTACCAACCACCAAAGGCGTGGATGCGATTATTGAATACATACTGGTTGAAAAACCGGATTTTAACGATCTAGATTCTTTGACCAAACAAATAGAGAGTACAACCTTGAAATTTATTGAGGATGTCGAAAACTTCTTAAATGCGTATCATGTTTGACCCTTAGGCTAACACTATTGGACAGCGCTGGAGTTGGACTTCATGCGCGGCGATGAGGACTACAAGTACCGCTTCGGTGCGGTGGACCGCATATCATGCGGGTGAAGTTGGTATAAAACCCAAGACGTTTTTTTCACCGAAAATTAAGATAAATACCGTAAATTAAATTAGAATCCCTGACAACGAAGGATTATTTCAGTGCATCCGCGTTAATATTTAACCCCAAAATAATACCGGGAGTTGGCTTGAAATGAACACATCTTTATATCGAAATTTCCCATTTTATTCACACAAATTGCAGGATACGATATCTGTAGAAATTGCACTTCCTGATGGTTATGATGGATCCCCAAATAAAGCGTACCCAAGCATTTATTTGTTGGATGCCAACTACTTCTTTGATGATGAGCCGGGAACTTTGGATGACTATTTAATCAGGGGCGAGGGGATGACAAAAATTGTCCGAACGCTTGCTGCAAACGGAAAAATTCCCTCATCGATACTCATCGGAATCGGTTATACAGAAGACCAACGGAGTAAGTTCACTTTAGAGAATGTAGCAGGTTTTTATAAGTTCTTTATTGATGAACTCATTCCTGAAATTGAATCCAAATATAGGGTCAGTAAGTCCGGAAATGACAGGGTTCTATTCGGTTATTCAGGTTCAGCTCATTTTTCGACGTATGCTTTCCTAAATGACGTATATACTGATGTTGAAACATTTAACAAGGTAATTTCAGTTTCCGGAGTCTATTTTGATTCTCTGGAAGCTTACAAACTTGAGGAGAAAGTATTTAGGAGAATAGTTAACGCTTCGTTTTCAAAGAAAAGTCTATTTATTGCGGTTGGGGCAGAGGATCCAAAGGTGGAATTATTAAATACTCACCGAGTTTTTACAAAAAAAATGTCTAGCAGGGGTTACGCGGATTTTAATCTCTTTTGCACAGAGTTCCCGGGCAAGGGGCATTATGATATTCCGGAATTCGCATTCTCTGAAGGATTAACCTGGTTATTTGCAGAGCACGGATAAATGATCGTTTTTAACTGATAAAGGTTTTAAAATTTCCTGGGAAAAAACATGCTAAATGAAATGGAATTAAAAGAAAAGTTGCAAGTCATCGAACAAAATAAATTTCACCTTTCTGTAAAAGATGATCTGAATGAATTGATCCCGGCTATGCTCCATCACATTGGCTCAACGGATGGCGTTCTACGGGACAAATTGATCTACTCCTCATTTGCCACCTGGATAATGAAGGACAATGCCTTAAGCCAGGCACAACTTCACTCCATCCTTTCAGTTGTCCTTGATGAGAAACACTTACTCTTTGGTATTGGCGAGAAAAATACAGACTCCGTATTCACACGGTCATTTTCTGCTCTTCTTTTACCCCTTTTACTGATTTCTAATCGGTCAAAACCTTTTATTCACGCAGCTGAAATTCATGAAATAAAAGAAAAACTGCTCACCTACCTGGCAAATGAAAAGGATCGAAGAGGGCACGTGGAAGGGAAGGGTTGGGCGCATTCCATCGCTCACGCTGCAGACGCGGTCGACGACCTGGTCCAGTGCCCGGAATTGGATAAACCCGATCTGCTGCGAGTTCTAGCGGGACTACGTGAGGTCATTTGTATCACCGACACCGGTTACGTTTATGGAGAAGATGAACGCGTTGTGACGCCAGTGATGGCAGTGATTAAACGACAGCTATTGAACGATGCCGAAATCTCTCAATGGATAGAAGGATTTGGCGAGATTACGCTTTCCATCACAACGTGGCCTGAGAAAGTGATTATCCGGAGCAATACAAAAAACTTTCTTCAATCGCTTTATTTCCGGTTACAGTGGGAGCTGGAAACAGATAAATTTATTACTCTCATAAACCAGACACTGAAAAAGATCAACCCATTCGTTACCTAGAAAAGCAAATAGAATTGTGTCTACAAAATAGATCAAGAGATGGACTTTATACGCGGGGACGAGGTGTATAAGTACCGCATCGACGCGGTGAACCGGCAAATGATGCGGGTGATTTCGCAATCGTAAACCAGGTAAACTTTTTTCTACAGTGGTGATTATTTAACCACGGAAATGAGAAAGGCTAAAATGAACGGTGAACTTGCTCAAATCATCGGATTAGTGGCACATGGTAATTATTATTTGAAGGGTGGGGCAGTGGACTTCTCTTCAAATTCCACATTTCAATTTGTATCTGAAGTCAAATTCGTTCATTATAAAAGCGTAATCCACAAAGAGGGCACTGAAGTCGCGCGCAGTGTACAGGACTGGTTTGCCTTTTTGCGATCAATCAAGGTTAGCCGCCTTTGGAATATCGAATTTAATTGGGATCGGCAGGATTTGGCTGAGCATATTGCCGTTTCTTTTTCAGGTGGTGTTCCGAGAGCCATCCAGGCAGACTTACCCCGAGGATATGAACTATGGTACCCGCAATGGACTACAGGCAGCAAGGATAAGCAAAAACCATGGCTCATTGAATACCGCGGACTGCAGTTCTCACATTCCCATGCATTCCCTGTTCGAGACTTGAGTCAGGCAAAAAATCAACTGGCAGCAGGAATTTTGACGGCGCAGGAATTTGCTTTACGCCCAGAAGTTGATATGAGCAATTTTGCAGACTGTTTTTCGTCTGCGTTGAGGATGCTTGATTCTTCCCAACCAGTAGGAGCCTATCACCCGGATCTGCTGCCTCCTGAAGGGTACAGCCTTGAAGCACGGCAGGTACTGGCGTCGGCTACTCGAGCATATGTCTTTGGCGGTATGGGTTCATGGAACGATATGGGTTTTTCAGACCCCGGGGTTAATCAGAAATATGAAGAAATCACAAAAGAACTCTTCGAAGCAGTAAAAATCGCCATCTTAATGGCTTCAAATTCGTTTGAATTGGGATAATGTTTTAGCGCTCAACAGATACTTTTCCGTTCATCCAGGTCATTCGAATTTTAAGTAAATCCGGGTTGATTCGTTTATTAACCTGCATTAATGCAATACTCCAAAAATCAGTGTACTCTGTTGTTACTTACCGAGCGTAATTATGATGCACAAGCCATTTTGACTTAGCCTCGAGTCGTTCTCAAAGTCAGTAACAATCACGAGATGGGGAGGTTTTTCTCATGACAATTCAACCTGTTTTTGAACAAGAAATCAAACAGCATGCTATTTGGAAATCTCTCGTTTTGCATCTGATACCAGGAGTGTTAATCCTCGCATTCGTTGCAGTTGCTGTTCCAATTTTGAAAAACCTGGGTCTTCCCCTCCGCTTTGGGTTATTGATGGGCATTTTCTTTATTCTTATTCCATTCGAACTGGGAGTCCTGTTCTATGAGGGAAAGAAGCGAAACGGCACATTCTCGTTAAACGGAATCGTCGTTTACCGTGAAAAGATTTCTATAAAACAATATTTGCTGTGGGTGCCCCTGCTTCTTGGCTGGTCGGTTGCCATATTTCTCCTGTCATCCCCGTTACAGGTTTACCTCAGTAAAACGGTGTTTTCATGGGTACCCGCGTGGTTCATCGTATCAGATGCCGGATATTCAAAAACCATCCTGATCGTCATGGTGGTACTCTATGGTATCGGGAATGTCGCCGCCGCCATAGTGGAGGAACTCTATTTCCGCGGTTACTTGCTTCCAAGGATCTCCCGTTTAAATGGCTGGGCGCCTTTGGTGAATGCAGTACTTTTTGCATTGCAGCATTTTATGGCACCATGGCAGCAGCTCAGTATAATCTTGGGGATACTGCCACAAGTGTATGTGGTTTCTAAAAAGCGAAACATCTTCCTGGGGATAATCGCCCATAGCTTACTCAATCTTTTGTCATCAATTTCTTTGGCCCTATCAATTTTTGGATGAGATTTTGAAAAAATCTTTTTGCGTCTGAAACGTAGAAAATTGGACTTCATAGGCGGTAACAAGGAGTTCAAGTACCGTTTTGGCATGGTGGACAGGCATTATAAGGGGATGTTGGACACTTTCCACGCCTGCCAGCAGACAATGTGAGCCTTTTAACTGAACCGAATACCAAGGCATCACTTTCCTTACAAGGAGATAAGATGGAAGAGGTAAAACAACATTCTGCTATAAAATCAATTCTTTTGCACCTAGTCCCGGGATTAGCCGTTCTATTTTCAATCCTGATTTTTTCCAATCCGTTTATTACCAAAACATTGGGTATCAATGAACGATTAAGCCCAGTTTTGGGATTTCTTCTTGGGATACTATTTGGATTGATTCCCGTCCAGCTGGGTATATTAATATTTGCGAGTAAAAGTGAGTTTGGAAAATACTCGATCAGTAAAATAATTGGTTATACAGAAAAAAGCAAAATAAAAGAATATCTGGTATTTGTACCAACCCTTATTGTATATTTCATGGTGTTATTTGTTTTTATCGCTCCCCTCATCCAACCCTATATCGTTCAAACGCTTTTTTCGTGGTGGCCCGAAAAATATAACTTTCAATTGCTCCTACAAAACCCTTCGGCGTTAGCTGGTTATGATGGAATTCGAGTTCTGCTTATTGGTTATATCCTGCTTAGTTGTATATCAGGACCGCTCGTAGAAGAGTTGTATTTTCGTGGATACTTGCTTCCACGAATGGAAAAATATGCTGGAAAATGGGCGCCATTCCTGAATACCGTTCTTTTTTCCATTTATCACTTTTTCTCTCCCTGGGAAAATTTGATCAGGATCGCAGCATCCTATCCATTGATCTATCTTGTCTGGAAAAAAAGGAATATCCGTTTTGGAATGTTGGTTCACATTATCGTCAATACTATAGGAGGATTAATCGCGTTTTTTATGATTTCTCAATAATTGGTGGAAGGTGACCCTTTTTTCTCCCTTTGTGGAGTGAGCCGGGCAAATTCGCGTGGACGAGGAATACTTGTACCGCTTTGGAGCGATGGACCGGCATGTGATGCGGGTGACATTGAAGATTTAACAAAGCCGGGTGATAAACCCGGCTTTACGTTTACATTTCCGTTGATGCCCACCTGGGGATGAGGCGATAGAAGTACTCCGCCATCTTGTGCATAGCCTCCAAGGAGATGCGCTCGTTGATGCCGTGAACACGGTTCAGATCCTCTTCACAGACGATGATGGGCGAGAAGCGGTAGACCTGCTCGCTGATCTCATGGAAGTTGCGCGAATCGGTACCGCCGAGCATTTTGTATGGCGCAATGGCTGTACCGGAGAAAAGCTCCGCCACCACCGAGGAGAGGTGCTGATACGCCTTGCAGTCCGTGGGGGAAACCGGGGAGGCTTCCCAGGCTTTATCGGGCATGGGCTCAAAGGTGACACGCTCATCGTTGATGACCTTGCGCACGTGCTCGCATACGCTGGCGATGGTATCGCCGGGTAGCAGGCGGAAGTTGATCACGGCTTCAGCCACCGAAGGCAGTACATTGTCCTTGACGCCGCCCTTGATGATGGTGGGGGCAGTGGTGGTGCGGATGGTGGCATCTGCTTCAGGGTTTTTGGCTAATTTTGCCTTCACCAATCCGCCAAAGAGCCACAGGTTGGAGAATGCCAGTTGCATCAGGGGGGAGGCAGCGGAACCCAGACCTTTGAACATAGGTAAAACAGCCGCGGGGTGAGCTGCAAAGGGATGCCTCTGCAGCCGGTCGATCGCGCGGGCGAGAATGCCAATGGCGGTACTGGAGGAGGGGGTTGAGGCATGCCCGCCGACAGCCTGGGCTTGCAGCTTGAGCGAAAGGTAACCCTTCTCCGTGTTGCCAATGGCGGCAGCCAGTCCCTCAACGCCGGGGATGATTCCGTCGAAGATAGACCCGCCTTCATCGATGACGCTCTGCACATGGATACCTCTAGCTTTCAGGGCAGCCACAATCTCTTTGGCGCCGCTTCCCAAAATTTCTTCATTATGACCGAACGCCAGCATCACCGTGCGTTCTGGCTGGAAATTGTTGAACAGCAGGTGTTCCACGCCTTCGAACACAGCGATGATCTGATTCTTGATATCCATTGTGCCGCGTCCCCAGATGAAACCGTCAGCAATTTCGCCGGAGAAGGGGGCATGTGTCCACTGTGAGAGGGTGTGTTCATCCGCGGGCACGACATCCTGGTGAGCCATCAGCACCACCGGGTCAAGCGACTCGTTCGAGCCTTTCCAGGTATACAGCAGGCTGAACCCATCGATCATTTCCTTTTTGAGGGCGGCGTGCGCCAGTGGATACTGTTTTGCCAGGGTTGATTGCAGCACAATAAATTTGGATGTGTCATCCAGGGCAGGGTCTTCATGAGAAATAGTCTCGATTTTGATGAGGGCGGAAAGATGATCTGCCACCACATTTGGGTCAACCGCGAAAGCCGGCAGGGAGGTGGAATGTTCAAGCAGTTCGCCGCCGGACCCGCGCGAGAACAGCATCATGCGCACCAGTACAAAGGCTGCCAGCAGCAGGATCAGACCAACCAGGATAATGAGAATTGTTGAAAGCATAGTAACCTCGCAGTTAATTATCTTTAGCAAGCTGCCGATCGAATTGGGAATGAGATTAAAAGGGCAAACCCGCAAAAATGGATTATAGCATTGACCGGATTAAAACAGAAAGCGGCCTGCACTGGCAGACCGCTTATTGAGCCGTAAAATTTTAGAGTTGGATTTCCTGCCCGAGGATGTAATTCTCCAGGCCGTGGATCAACTCTTCCTTGTCCTTTAGCACATTCTTTACGATATCCCCAATGGAGATGACACCAACAACTTTATTGTTCTTAAGCACAGGCAGATGGCGAATGTGCTTGTCGGACATTTGCGCCATGCATGTTTCTGCCGATTGATCCGGGCTGACATAGAAGATGCGCGTGGTCATCACGTCTTTAAGAGGGGTCGAGTTGGGGTTGCCCATTAATGTGCCACGGCGGGCATAATCGCGTTCCGAGAAGATCCCTTTAACCGTGTCGCCTTCCATCACCAGGACGGCGCCGATCTCTTTTTCCGCCATTAATTTGAGTGCGTCCAGGATGGTAGCTTCGGGTTTAAGTGCAAAAAATGAGTGTCCCTTGTTTAGCAAAATTGTTTCAACTGATGCCATTTTTCCTCCAATATATCAACTGGTAAAAGGTATTCCCTATAGAACATGATATTGCATTTCGATTGGAATTACAACTCTTTTGAACGAGTGAAGGCCTGAAACGGATTAAAGCAGTTTCAATTTTTGCGCAATTACTACTGCTTCATCTCTTGAATGTACATCCAGTTTATTGTAGATACTCTTTATATGAAAACGCACGGTATTAGCGGATACGGTCAGCGCTTCTGCAATCTCGGTACTGGTCTTGTGCGTTGCAAGGTAACCGAGGATCTCTCTTTCACGTGTGCTTAACCGGGTTAGAAGCTGTTTTCCGATTAATCGAGATTTTCCGCTCTGCGGTTGGTTAAATCTTCCAGATGTATTAATCATTACCAGTAATAAATTTACAAATTCAGTTTGCTGCCCGTTTTTAATCATCTCTTCCAACAATTTGACAATATTCTCATCCTTGTCCAATATCAATGAGTAGGCTTTTTCGATGGCGATTTGATCCAGCGCTTTGGAAAGAACTTCCATTGATTTTTCAAGTTCACCTATCTCAAATAAACACATGGCTTCCATGACGTGGGCATCAGCCAGCACCACTTGGGTGCCATTTTTTTTAGCGTCTTCCTTGATCATGTCCAGCCAGTTTAGCGCCTCGATATAGCGATGGTTCGAGTAAAGCAAGCGAACGCGGGCGCGGCAAAGCAGAACCTCATGATGGTTGAAATCTGTTTCACTAATTGTTCCATTTTGATCCAGCCATTTACTTTCGTGGTTCCAGAGTTTAGGTTCGATCCCCCACAGGATCAAATAAGCTTTCAGGTAATTTTGGTACCACGGAGAGACTGAAGTGGTTATTTGCTTGGCCTCATCGATCAGATGCTGTGCATCCTTTTTTTTATCCATTGACCATAGTACAGCGGCTTTATTTGACAACGTCGTGATCAAGGTATCTGCCTGCCCCCAGCGTTTCCCCAACCTGACCCCCTCATCAGCCATTTCCAGGGCTGGTTTGAGGTCATTCCAGGTGCGGTGAATATGAGCCCGATGGGCGTAAATAATTCCCATGGCAGCACAACCTTCCGATTTGTCAGGATTCACTTCTGTCATGTGTTGGATGGTCAATTCCGCAAAGGAATCAGCTTTTTGTAATTGACCAAGGTTCAACAACAAACGAACTTTTGCCGCACAAGCCAGGATATGAATGTGCGCGCAATCTTTTATCTGGCACGTTTCAATCGCCTCGTTATATACCTCGAGCGCATCCATCAACTGACCGCCGTCTTCAAGCGCGCCACCAAAAGAGATTAGCGTGATACTTCGATTCAATACATCCCCGGGGCTTAAATAGATCAATGCCTGGCTGGCACTGCGGATTGTCTGGTCATTTTCCCCGCGCAACCAGTGGATGTATGCCTGAACTGCCAGGATCTTTCCTTCCAGGTTGCGGCGGTCTAAATCGCGAACGCCCTTTTTGAGAGAAATCTCTGCATCAGACAGGCAGTGTTCTGCATCCTTGCTATTGCCTGCGTAGGCTAGCAACCAGGCGTTGGCAATTGCCAGTTCAAGCCGGCTGTGGAGGATCTCAGCTGGGAGGGTGCTGATCAATTCCGATTGGCGCAACAACTCCGAATGGTCCATTATTCTAAATAGATTATTTTCGATTAACCCAACTGTGCGTTCATAATCCTCGCTGCGCAGAGCATGGTCAACCGCAGCAGTTATAGAATCATTTCTTTCATACCACTCACTGGCCCTAGAGTGCAGCAGTGTTAACTGTTCCGCTGATCGCTGACATTGTTTGGTGCGCAGCAGGTCAAGAAACAAACGGTGGAAACGATACCATTCATATTGTCCGTCAACCGGCAGCAGGAATAGGTTTTTCTGTTTCAAATTATCCAAATGCCTTTTGGCATCGGTTAGCCCAGTGACTGTTGCGCATAAAGGAGAGCAGAAACAGTCCAAAATAGAAATATCCACCATGAATTCCTGCGTGTCAGCAGGAAAGATGTTAAATACTTCCGATTCCAAATACTCGTTAACAAAATTGAATTTCGTATTACTATCCTGCGAGCTATTGAATTCTGAAATTTTGATGGCAGACCTTTTTAAGGCAAAGACCCAGCCTTCAGTTTTCTGAACAATTGATGCAAGGTCCGATTCGTCAAAATCATGGACATTCATTTTCCATAACAATTCACTAGCTTCGGAATTTGAAAATGCTAATTCTTGGGCCTGGATTTCGATCAAACTGTTTTTTGCCCGCAGCTTCAAAAGGTGCCAGGTTGGTTCCTGCCGACTGGTGATGATCATACTCAGGTTTTTTGGCAGGTTTTCAATAAGAAAAAGCAATTCAGAAAGGGTGGCATAGTCTGAAATGTTGTGCAGGTCTTCCAAAACAACGACAAAATTCTTTTTGTATCCGGCAATAGTGTTGATCAGGTTTACCAACCCGTTGTGAACATCAATTTCGGACAACCCCGAATTGGTGAATTCCAGGGGATTTTTGAAGCGGGGAATAATTACCTGGATGGCAGCAATCAAATACTGCCAAAATAAGTGAGGAGGATCCTCTGTTTCATCAACTGAAAACCACATGATTTCATTTGGATGAGCGGAAGCCCAATCACTTACCAAGGTGGTTTTTCCGGATCCGGCAGGCGCAAGGATAAGTGCCACCTTTACTTGCGGATCCAGTATCTTTTCCAGTTTTTGTAAGTGTAGGGGGCGTGCAACCAGATCTGATCTCAACGGAGGAGCTTGAATTTTTGACGACAGGAGCAGATTGGTTTGAGGTAAGAGTTGTTTCCCCATCGTTAACCTTAATGACTCGGATCAACCAAAAAAATCGATTATTGGATTAATTGAAACAAAATGAACTTATATAAATAGTATTGGCTCCAATATTAAATCAATATGAGAGTCTTAATCCTGAATTAAGAAATTATATCCATTTTTCCACCCATTCAGGGGGAAGTTACCCACCCTGGCAATCCTTAATATTGAACTACATTCAAGCCACTTCAGGTGGAATTCATTTAAGCGCCAACAAAAAGTCAATCATAAAGGAGGTTAAATTACAGCTTCTGTATCTCGATTTCACGATTTTGAATTCACAATCTATTGGAGGAGTAAATGAAATCAAGCAATTGGTTTAAAGGAGTTGTCCTGATCATTGTGCTGGCAATGGTTCTTGCAGCCTGCCAAAAGGCACCGCAAGCACCAAGCAAGACATTAAGGGTCAACATGGGAACATTCCCAGACATGATCGACCCGCAAAAAAGCTCATTTGTAAATGAAATTGCCACCCTCATGAATATTTACGAGGGTTTGACCAGACTTAATACCAAACTTGAAACTGAACCCGGTTCTGCTGAAAAATGGGAATATAACGCCGATGCCACCGAGATCACGTTCACACTGCGCAAGGATCTGAAATACAGCGATGGAACGATTTTAAACGCCAAGCGCTTTGAGTATGCACTTTTCAGACTCTTGAACCCGATGACCGCAGGCGAATATGCCGGCTCAATCGATACTGTTGTTGGCGCTCTAGAATACCGGTCAGCTGACCCCACCTTGGATCCTGCTGCTCTACAAGCGCTCAAGGACAAAGTTGGAATAAAAGCTCTGGATACAAAGGGTCAACCTTGCGCCGATTATGAGCAGAAAGACTGCCTTGTACTGAACCTCAAACTCACCCAACCCACACCTTATATGCACACCGTTCTGTATATGTGGGTGGCTTACCCGGTAAAACAGGAACTTGTTGAAGCCGCGGGAGATACCTGGTGGGCAAGCCCTGAAAATCATGTGGGTAATGGGCCTTTCAAACTGGTCAGCATGGAACAGGGAACCTCCATGTACTATGAGCCTAATTCGTACTACTGGCGGGGTGTGCCGAAATTCAATCTACAGATGCGCTATATTACGGATTCGGCAGTCTCATTTGAAGCGTATAAGAACGATGAGTTTGACATTGTTCCGTTAGCAGCTGAAGATTTACAGACTGTCCAAGCTGACGCGGTACTGAAAGATCAAGCCAATATTTATCCAGGTTCTTGCACCTATTCCTTCTTCTTCCCGCCCTTCAAGGAACCGTTCACAGATCCAAAAGTTCGAGAAGCATTCGCTTATGCTACAGACCGCGAAGGTTGGGTGAAAGATATCATGAAGGGTCTTGGAACACCAACCCTCACCTGGATCCCTCAGGGATGGCCCGGATATGATGGTGAAGATCAACGCTGGGGGTATGATCCCGCAAAAGCCAAGCAGGCGATTGCTGAATCCACCTATGGCAGTATTGATAAATTACCCGAGATCACACTGACCTTCAGCGACACTCCCCGAAACAGGACTCGCTTCGAATGGCTCGCCAATAACTGGAAAGAAAGCCTCGGCATTGATGTTAAGTTGAACCCAACAGAACCTACCACTTACACATCATTAACCAAAGCAAAAGAGACCATGCCCCAAACCTTCTATCTTGGCTGGTGCGCGGACTATCCTGATCCACAGAACTGGTTGAGCATCTACTGGATGTCTTCCTCACCGTATGCGCAAAAGTATGGTTACTCCAATCCAGAATTGGATAAGATCATGCAGGCAGCAGACGTGGAGATGGATCCTGCAAAACGTTTGGAGCTCTATAAAGACGCTCAACGAGTGCTGATTGACGATACTGTCACTGCATTCATGTTCAATAGTGTTAATTCTTACATGATCAAACCGTGGGTGAAAGGTATTCAAACCACTGGTATGGATGCCGGTTGGCCTGGTCAAATGGACCCGCTAACCATCACGATCGAAAAGTAATTGTTGGATCATACAGGGCTGGCCGGGTCAAGCCTGCCAGCCCTGACAAGAAAAACATTTGTTGCAATCATTCATTATTTTTGGCATCTTGTTTCTCCTTTTGACATAGACTGGTGAGGTGACACCAGTCTATGTCATTAAACGCATATTCGGATTCAATCAGTCGTCAAAACCAAATTTATTGGAGTAGGATGGGATTATTTTTGTATAATAAATTATGTTGTAATGAGCTTTTAAATAAAATGGGAGATTTTAGAATGAAGACGAACCTGAAATACATCACCATCGCTTTGGTTGTAATCATTGGTCTTGTGTCGTGTTCATTGCCATTTGGGCAACCAGTAAAAATTGATGAGAATGCGGTAAATACATCAGTGGCGCAAACACTTGTTGCACTTGGTGGAGCAGGTGCCGCGACATTACCGGTTGATCAATTGACGCCGGCTGTGGTCGTGCCAACCATAACGAGCGTGCCTTTGCCGACTGCAGCATTGCCCTCAGTTGCGCCGACCGCATTACCCCCCACGCCAATTCCAACCAAGGATACCTGCAACCAGGCGAAATGGATCGAGGATGTTACCGTCCTTGATGGGACGGTGTTTCTTCCTAATGTTGCATTCACCAAAACCTGGCGCATCCAGAACGCAGGTACCTGCACCTGGAATACCAATTACGCCATCGTCTATTCAAGCGGGGATCACATGAGTGAACCTGCAGCGACTGCGCTGCTGGCTAATGTAGTCCCCGGAGCGATTGTGGATGTTTCTGTGAATATGAAATCCCCGGCGGACAATGGGAGTTACACAACCAACTTTCTACTGCGCAGCGATACCGGATTGATTTTTGGCACCGGATCAGCTTACAATGCTGCGCTTTATACGCAAATCAAGGTTAGCAAGCTCATGCTGCTGCCCACATTTGATTTAGGCGGGGTGATTCCAATCTTCCCACTGGAAACCTTAGTTTACAACTTTGCCTCCAATTATTGCTCAGGGAGCTGGAAGAATGCATCAGGTATTGGCACGCTGCCGTGCCCCGGAGATACCTCCAGTAATGCGGGTTATGTGGTGCGTAATGACAACCCGGTGCTTTCCGATGACAATACACTCAACGGAGTAGCGCTGGTCACCCATCCGCAATGGATTGACGGCGGATCAATTGCCGGTACCTTCCCGCAGTTTACAGTTGAGAACGGCATGAAGTTCCGGGCAACAATTGGCTGCCGGAAAGGAGGTAATGCCTGTAATGTGCGTTACTTCCTGCGATATTATGAGGATGGCGTTGCCGGGTTAAAGCAACTCAATCAATGGGATATCAAATACAGTGATATGTCACTGCCGGTGGATGTTGACCTTTCAGGATTGGCAGGCAAGAAGATCAGCATCGTTTTACAAGTTGTTGCCAATGGGTCTCCAAACCAGGATTGGGCTCAGTGGGTGAACCCGCGCGTCATTAAATAAGCTTTTCGTTTTGATAAGATTGAGAGCCCGACAGGGCTCTCTTTTTTCTGTTAGAATCGCAGTATGTTTTCAAAATATAAGCGAATCATCTGGTTTGTTCTTCCATTGATAGGCATCCTGGTCGGCTATTTGCTGATGGCGCGGCCGGTGACACTCACTATTGATGGCATAGAACAAATCGTGACCACGCGTGCCTTCTCAGTTCGCGGAGTGCTGCGCTCTGCCGGAATCAAACTCAGCGAAGGGGATCAGGTGACCCCTGCGGCAGGCGAGTGGTTAAATAAAAATACCAGAATCGTTTTTAACCATGCCGGCTTGATCCAGGTTTGGGTTGGACCGGATGGAAGGCTCATTCCAGTCAATACTGCGGCACGCACGCCGATGGAGATCGTTTTTGCAGCCGGGATCACCCCCGGACTGGAAGATCTATTCAAGGTCAACGGCCGGCAGGTGAGACCCGATGAGGCTCTCGACATTCCCGGTGGTTTTGTACTGCAATACTCACCAGCGGTGAAGCTAACCGTCCAGGTGGATGGCGGGACACAGGAGTTCTATTCGACGGCAGCCACGATTGGTGCTGCGTTATGGCAGGCGGGGATTGTATTACGAAACGGCGATGAAGTGAGTCCACAGGGAGACACGCTGCTTCAAAAAGATGTGGAAGTTATGATTCACCGTGGAGTACCGCTGGAAATCCGCGTTGATGGCAAATCATTGCAAGTAAATTCAACAGCCACCACGGTAGGGATTGCCCTGCAGCAGGCAGGGGTGGCGCTGCAGGATATGGATTACAGCAAGCCCGCTGAAATCGAAGCCCTGCCGGCAGATGGAAAGGTTGAAGTCATCCGGGTATCTGAAGAGATTCTTGTGGAACAATCCACCATCCCGTACACCGTTGAATACGTGGGAGATGACACAATGGAACTTGACCAGACAAAGGTCAAGGTGGAAGGTGAGTATGGTTTGCAGGCAAAACGCATCCGGGTGCGATATGAGAATGGCGTTGAAACTGCCCGGACGGATGAAGGTGTCGTAATCCTTAAGGATCCCGTAACGCGGCAGGAAGCTTACGGTACCCAGATCGTCTATAAAACCCTGGACACACCGGACGGAACGATCACCTATTACCGGGCGATCACTGTTACCGCCACTTCCTATTCCCCCTGCAATTCCGGGGTGAGTGAATGCCTTTATGGTACAGCCTATGGGTTACCTGTTCAAAAAGGTGTCATTGCAGTCAGGCTGGCCTGGTACCAATTCTTAAAAGGAACAAAGATGTATGTGCCCGGCTACGGCATTGGCACAGTGGCGGATACCGGTTATTACCCGTACAATCCCAATTGGGTCGACCTTGGATATACCGACGCGGAATTCAAGCTATACGGCAAGTTCTACCCGAGCATCACGGTTTACCTGCTGGCGCCGGCGCCATCTTATGTTCCGGGGATAATGCCTTAAACATGGCACACCTGGATGTTCATTCGCTGCTGAGACGTTATAACCTGGATCCATACAAGGGATTGGGTCAGAATTTCCTGGTGGATCAGAGCGCACTGACTAGGATCGTACAATCTGCTGAAGTGGAAAAAACAGATACGGTACTGGAAATTGGCGCAGGATTGGGCAGCCTGACACGCCTTTTGGCGCAGGCAGCCCGGCGAGTGGTGGCAGTGGAAATCGACCATAAACTTATCCCGCCGTTGAAAGAAGTCATGGGGCATTACGAGAATTGTGAGATCATCCAGGGAGATATCCTTGAACTGGATCCCAGCATAATCGTCGGAGTGGAGGATTACCTGGTGGTGGCGAATATCCCGTATTACATCACCTCCGCCATCATCCGGCATCTGCTCTCTGCGGAGATGAAACCGGCGCGGGTGGTATTAACCATGCAGCAGGAAGTAGCCAAACGCATTTGCGCAGAACCCGGTGACCTTTCGCTGCTGGCGTTGAGTGTGCAAGTTTTTGGAACGCCCCGAATCATGACTACCATCCCGGCAGGGGCGTTTTTCCCGCCGCCCAAAGTGGATTCAGCTACGCTGGGGATCGATATTTTTGATGAACCTTATATGAATGAGCATCAATTAACCGATTTCTTTATCCTTGCCAGGGCAGGTTTCCTGCAAAAACGCAAGATGCTGCGAAACACACTCTCTTCTGGTTTGAAAATGCCCACAGAAAAAGTAGAACAATTGTTGCGCTCTGCGGGGATCGATCCTACCCGGCGGGCACAAACCCTGGAGTTGACCGAATGGCGGACATTGGTAGGGGAGTACGAAAGCATTATTCCAAATAAATGAACGAAGCGATACTGTAATTCTACAGGTTATCCAGGTGACTAAAAGTCAAAGCATATTCCTCATCGAATTTACTTTCGAGTTTTAGGTCAATTCCCCTCATCGCATCGACAACTTCTTTAGACCAGACGATGTACTTCATCTTCCTATCAAGTGTCCAATCCTTGGCAGCCGGTGGGTTTTCGCGGATGTCGCGGACGTTGCAGATCTTATCGGATAGCTTCAACAATTTAGCTTTCGGAGACAATTTAGGGGCGTGTTCCACCTGCAGCCGTTTGCGCTCATCTTTGCCCAAAGATTTATCATCAGTGACCTCTTTTACCAGGTTCAGAACCTGTTGACCAAAAGGTTCACTGAGCTCCGTTTCTTTGGTGGGGGTATCCTCCAGTACATCATGAAGAAGAGCTGCTGTAAGAAGCTCAATATCCTTGACGCTTCCAGTATTCCATAACATTTCCACCACCTGAATAGGGTGGGTGATGTAGGCAGATTTGAGTTCATCCTTGCGCCGTTCATAACGATGTTTCTCAGCGGCAAATTTGAGTGCTGTTACAAAAGTCGTAAATTCGTTGTCGTTCATTGTCTCCTCCTTTAATGTATTATCGACCACACACCTGTGGATTTCAAAAACCAAAATGAATTGATTGATAGAGTTAAATTTAGGTTTTTACCGACAGGTTGCGGTAGCGACCGCGCAATTGCCATACGCGCAGGGCAGCTTCCACCTGGATGCGCAGGTTCATCTTGGATTGGCCGTACTTACGTTCAGCGAAGTAAATGGGAACTTCCTTGATACGGAATCCCAGCAGGGTGGCGATATAGGCCATTTCTACCTGGAAAATGTACCCATTCGAGCGGATCTGATCCAAAGGTATGGCTTCAAGGACTTCGCGTTTCCAAAGCCGGTATCCCCCGGTCATATCCCTGGTTTTTGTGCCCAGGATGGTGCGCGAATACTCATTACCAAAACGGGATAGCCACTTGCGCCACATAGGCCAATCATGGTCGAGGCTGCCGCCGGGGATATAACGCGAACCGAAAACAGCGTCAGCATTGGCAAGCTCCTGGCAAAATTCAACCAGTTTTTCCGGCGGGTGAGAAAAATCAGCGTCCATTTGCGCAATCGCATCCACACCAGTTTTGAGCAACTCCTGGAATCCAGTGACATATGCCGTGCCAAGACCCAGCTTGCCGGTGCGATGCAGTACCTGCACTCGTCCGGGATATTGCCGGGATAGTTCATCAGCGATTTGACCAGTGCCATCCGGGCTGTTATCGTCTATGACAAGCAACTGCAGACCCACCAGGGGTAACCCCATGAGTTGCGCTGTGATTAAAGGTAGGTTTTCTTTTTCGTTGTAAGTGGGGATGATTACTGCAAGATTCATAGTTCCATTGCCGAGGGGTCTGATTCGGTGATCAGGAATTTACAATTCTGAGCTCCTGCTGCCAGGCATTCAGTTTCGATTACTTTAAAATTATCACCATAAGAAAAATCTCTCACCGCCTGATCGATAAACCCTTCAAAGAACGCACAAACAGGTTCATCTGATTTCTGGCTGCCGCAATTGGGGCATAGGCGGATGAGAAATTCAAATCCGCTTTGCCCTTCGCGTTTACAAACCAAGGTGCGCATGTCACTGATGGAGTTGAGGAAATTGGACAACCGGTTCAGGCGGATGAGAAGGACATCCGGTTCGATGACCGGCACTGGCGGGTTTGGAGGTAGCGGGCTGGTGCCAAAATGCATGCCACTTAATTTCATGGTGGTTCGGCCGGCACGGATGGAGAGTGAATGCCCACCGCGGCGACCCATTACATCGGTTAATGATCCCAGCAGCTTGGAAAAATCCTCGCTGGAGAAATCGCAATTCATATTGTTGGGTGGTGGAACGACTTCAAGATCGGGTAAGCCGGCGTGGTGGTAGATGGCTTTCATGGCGCCTGCTCCAACTACCTCTCTGAGTGCCTTGAGGGTGGTGAGTACAAACCGGTTGGGAAGGAACATTCCGTCAGGCATGGGTTAACCGTTGGTATCTTGCATGAGAATGTTAACCAGGTCGTCAGCTGTATGGCGCATGTCGAGGAAGATCATCCCCAGTTTTGCCTGCTGGTTCACCAGGGCGGTAAGTACCGCCTTTTCACCCACCGAGATGAGCACTACATAACCGTTGTCACCCCGGATGTGGACTTGTTCGAGGGCTCCCCGACCCATCTCCTTGCTGATCTGCTCGCCCAATGAAAGCATAGCGGCAGACATAGCGGAGACGCGATCTTCACTCATTTCCGCCAGGAGATTGGAAGCGATGATCAATCCATCAATGCTTACAACAGCAGTTGCCAGAATGTCCGGTGATGATAGCTGCAGTGCTTGCATGCGGTCGATCAATGCTTGTCTTTTTGGATGAACCAATTTATTCTCTCCCTGCTAATGATTACATTTACTAAGTTACTCTATCATACCCAATTTTTGGTGTCAAGAATTAAATTCACCTAATCGCTGGATTTTTGTTCAGTTGTTGTGGATAAAGCTTCTTGCTTTTGTGACCGGAGGGTGACCAGTTGCGCCCCCAGGATGGCACCCATGATGATGGCACACCCAATGATTTGGATGGGGTTCATCCTTTCATGGAGGAAAAGAGCACCGAACAGCGCAGCAAAGACTGCTTCCAGGCTGAGCAGGAGGGCGGCGTCGGCTGCCGGGGCGTGTTTTTGCCCTACCGCCTGCAGGGTGAAACCTATGACAATCGATCCCAGACCGGCATAGAGTATTGAGGGCAGAACCAATTTGATATTGGCCAAATCCGGCGGGGTGGTGAAAAAGGAGGATCCAAGATGCAGCAGTCCGCAAAGGAGAAACTGACCGGTCGAAAAAACAAACACATCCATCTTATTCACAGATAACCCGACGATGATGACGTGCAGCGCCCAAACAAGAGAACCAACCAGGACAATCAAATCTCCAGTGGAGGGGGAAAAGCTTTTACCACCAGTGGATAGCAGGTAAGTGCCGCCAATGGCAGCTAGGGCAGCCAACCAGATCACAGGTTTGGTACGGACTTTCCAGAATACAGCCAGCAGTATGGGGACGAGCACAACGTATACCCCGGTGATAAAACCGGCAGATCCTGCTGAAGTGGTTTCAATTCCGGCTTGCTGCAAGGCGCTTCCACCGAACAGAAGAACCCCCGCAGGCAGAATCCACAGGTAAGAACGATTTACTTTTCGGATCCTCGCAATGATAAATGGCAGCATTACAATGCCTGCAAGTAGGAAACGCACCGCATTGAAACTAAAAAAACCAAGATTAACTGATGCCTGGCGTTGGGCAACAAACCCCCCTCCCCAGACGATTGCTGCAAGCAGCAGAAGAATATCTGATTTAAACCGTTGTGAGCGCGGAGATGGGGACGGCATTGATCAACGTTTAGTGGTTGTGTTTGAAATGTTTGCTGCCCTGCGACATGCGCCAATGGTTGAGAAGAGCCGTAAATTCCATGCTCAATTGAGCTTTTTGCCATTCATTGTCGAATTTATCCGCGGGCAACGCCGTCAATGCCTTATGAACAATCTCGGCCAATTCAGAGGTGATGCCATCTTCCTGCAAGGCTGTGCTCCATTGGCTTTTTTCGTCCGGGGTGAACGGAGCGGATTCGATGAGCTTGATTAATTGCTGACTTTCTGGTGTTTTGTAAGTTGACATGGTGGTCTCCGTATCTGGAATAATCATTATTCCACAACCTTTATTGTAACGGAGTTTTGAGGGTTCTGGATGGAGAGTGCAACTTTCAGCCATTTATTGCGTAATTAAAGTATCAATTCACAGGAGTATGCCATGACTGAAACACGAAAGCTAGTTCGTTCCACACAAGATAAAAGGATTGCCGGAATCTGCGGTGGTTTGGGTGAGTATTTCAATGTTGACCCGACGGTAATGCGCATCCTTTTTATTGCCGGATTTTTCCTTACAGGTTCGCTGATTTTCTGGCTTTACCTTGTTTTATGGATCGTCATCCCTGAAGCTGCTGTTATCTAATTAGGAGAAAAAATGGAAGAACCTACGAAAAAACTGTATCGATCCCGTTCTGACCGCCGTTTAGCCGGCGTGTGCGGAGGGCTGGCTGCCTATTTCAATATTGATGCCACCTTGATCCGCCTTCTATTCGTGCTTGGACTGCTGTTTGTGGGCGGAACCTTGCTGGCTTACATCATCCTGATGATCGTCATCCCGGAAGAGCCAACCCTGTAATTTAGAAGCAATAAAAAAGCCGGAGAATTTCTCCGGCTTTTTGTCTATTCGTAGCGCAGGGCTTCAACCGGTTCCAGACCGGCTGCCCGGTTGGCAGGATAAAGGCCAAAGAACAATCCGACAGCCGTGGAGAAGATAGTGGCGAGCAGGATCGCATCGATGCCAACTTTGGGGGTAAACGGTGTGCCACTGGCAACTGCAATACGTCCGACCACAAAGGCTATCAACCAACCAAGGCCAATACCGATTACACCACCAAAAAGGCTGAGCATTGACGATTCCGTCAGGAATTGAATGAGGATGTCCTTTTTGCGTGCGCCAAGGGCTTTACGCAATCCGATTTCGCGGGTTCGCTCCGTGACGGAAACCAACATAATGTTCATGATGCCGATGCCGCCAACCAGCAGTGAAATCCCGGCAATACCACCGAGGAAGATGGTGAGCACGCCGGTTATCGTCTTGGCTGTGCTGACAAAATCCTGTTGAGAGAAAATGGTGAAGTCATCCTCGCCGATCTTGGTGCGGTGGCGATTGCGTAAAATTTGCGCCACTTCATCCGTGGCTTGCTGCATATTGTCAGCTTCCAGTACTTTTACCAGGATCAAATCCACCCGGTTGGAACTACGCCGAGTGATGCGCGCCTGTGCGGTGGAGAAGGGGATCATGACGACATTGTCCTGTGACCCGAAAGCCGACCCGCCTTTAGATTCCAGTACACCGGTAACGCGGAAGGGCTGCCCTTCGATCCTTACTGTTTCACCAACAATACCGTCTCGTCGGCCAAATAATTCATCTGCCACATCCGGACCGAGCAAGACCACCGACGCATTTCCCAAATATTGTTCCTCGGTGATGAATTCCCCTTCAGTAACAGAATAATTCCTGACATCGCTATAGGAAGGCGTAACACCTGATAGAGAAGTAGAAGTTGAATCTCCAGCATAGGTTACTTTTACGTCAGCATTCACCACTGGTGCGACAGTATCGACTGAAGGTGCCTGGAATTGATCAAGCAAAGCCTGGGCATCTTCAAGGGTGAGGGGTTCCACGCGGGATACGGTTGTTACCTGGTTGCCGCGGAATACGAACAAGAGGTTACTGCCGATTCCGCTGATAGAGCCGGTAATGGTATCCTGTGCGCCAACGCCAACAGCAAGCATGGCGATGACAGCACCTACACCGATAACAATCCCTAATATAGTCAGGATGGAACGCAGTTTATTGCTGGCGAGACTTTCAAGGGCTTCGCGGACAGCTTGACCGAGGTTCATCGCTTGTCCTCCTCAATTAACCCGTCACGAAGGCGGATAATGCGGTTAGCTTGAGCCGCGATCATTGGGTCGTGTGTGACGATAATCAATGTGGTCCCTCGTTGCTGGTTGAGATTCTTTAAAAGTTCCATGATCTCTTTCCCGGATTTAGAATCCAGGTTGCCAGTGGGTTCATCCGCCATCAGGATGGCAGGGTCATTGACAAGAGCTCTGGCAACAGCCACACGCTGCTGCTGCCCGCCTGAAAGTTCGGTTGGCTTGTGGTGAATGCGGTCTCCCAAACCGACCGATTCGAGCGCGCTGCCAGCCCGTTCAACGCGTACCTTCTTTTCGATTCCTGCATAGCGCATCGGAAGCTCCACATTTGAAAGCGCTGTGGCACGCGGCAGAAGGTTGAAACTCTGAAAGACAAAGCCAACTTTACGATTGCGGATGCTGGCTAACTGGTCATCATCAAGGGTATGAACCTCTTCCCCATCGAGGAGATAGTTGCCGCTCGTGGGACGGTCCAGGCAACCGAGCAGGTTCATCAGGGTGGATTTACCGGACCCCGAAGGTCCCATAATCGCCACCACATCGCCCCGGTCGATGGAAAAACTGACGCCATCAAGGGCGCGGACTTCAACGGTGCCCATGGTATAGATCTTTTTCAGATCCTTGGTTTCGATAACGTGATCAGACATGAGGTTCCTAGAACGGAGGTCTTCCGGAAGACATCGGCGAGAAATCGATGGTCGGATTTAAGATGATCACATCGCCGGATTTTACATCTCCGGTGAGCAGTTCACTCATTGTGTCTGAAGAAGCACCGAGTGAGATCTCCACCTTGGTCGGCACGTTGTTTTTCATCAAGTAAATTACACGGGTACCATCCACCAGCCTGACTGCTCGGTTGGGGATGAGGAGGACATCATTAAGATCACTGACCACAATACTTACTGCGGCAGTCATCCCGGGAGCTACCTGGGTATCGGCATCAAGGATTTCTATGGTTACCTCAAAATTGACGACTCCTGCCATGGTTGTACCCACGCGGGCAACATCAGTTACTTTTCCCTTGTATGCGCGATCTGAAATGGCATCAAAGGTCAGATCCACCCCCTGGCCAACCTCGATACTGTTGATATCCACCTCGGGAACCATAACTTCAACAAGCATGCGGGAAAGGTCATCAATCCGGAATGCCACTGAACCGGGGTTCACCAGGTCGCCGACCATTAACTTTGTGTCAGTTAAAGTCCCAGTAAAGGGGGCTTTAATCATAGCCATGTCAATGGTCGCCTGGATCGCGGATACACGTGCTTTGGCAGCAGTAACATCCGATGAATCTGCGCCATCTTTCAAGCGGTCCCATTCGCGTTGAGCATTCTCAAGCCGGGCTTTGGCAAGGGCTACTTCACCCTCAGAGATCAATACATCCTGTTTGGCCGGGGTTTCGGTATAGAATTTCAGGGTTTTCTCGGCGTTTACCAGTGCGATCTTGGCGTTGGCAAGGTTACTGAGCGCGCCAGCTTTGAGAGGATCGTTATCCTCTCTTTCTGCATAGCGGTCATAAGTGTCCTGGGCTTTATCAACTTTATCCTTAGCCAGGGTCACTGCAGCACTGGCTGCATCGATCTGATCCTGGTTGGTGACGTTTGGTGTGTTGGCATATTTGCGATTCCAGAGCGCTTTATTGTAAGCTTCCTGGGCATTGGCGAGGTTCAACTGTGCCTGAGCCTGGGCTTCATTGGAATTCATCAGGTTATCCAGGGTACGTTGCGCTGACACCAGGTCTGCACGGGCGAGAATGACGTTTTGAGCAAGGGAGGTCTCAGCCAACTCGGCCAAGATTTGCTCTGCATTAACAACCGCCCCTGTTGATTGATTAACGGCGATAACCCTGCCGCTGGTTTGCCAGGTAAGCGTTGCACTCTGGTTTGCTCGTACCGAGCCAGTTGCACCAATAATGGCTAATAGATTTCCTTTGGTAAGTTCCTGCGTTTGCAAGTTCGCAGTACTGGCCTTTTGTTTGTTTACCTGGGCAATTACAACCCACGCTGCTATGGCCAGGACGACCAAAACTCCGATTATCCAAAAAATACTTTTCGATTTCTTCTTCATATTTCCATCCCAATTATTTATTTTATTAACATTTTAATCATAAACCAATCCGTTATAATTTCGTATATGAGAATTATAAGAACATTCAGGTTAATTGTATTCATGATTGCTTTGACAGTCCCTTTAACAAAATCGATTTTTTTTGTATTTACTCCAGAAGAAAAAGCACAACAAATAACCCGTACACTTGAATTTGATTATGTTACCTGGACACTGGATGCGGTAGCTATTAAAACAGGCGAGGCTGGCATTAGTGTTAGCCAACGTATGACGCCTGCCCAACAACATCAACTGGTTGTGCGCTATTTTGAGTTGGTCAGGGATCTTGAATCTGTAAAGTATAGCGTCCAGGTGATTTATGCGGACCCCAGGGTGAGCCACCCGGAGGTCGAGGCAAAGGAAGAATTAGCACAGCAGGAGCTGCTACAAACCGCCCTGCAGAGATTGGATCCCCTGGTGGAGGATATTTTGCAGCGCCAGGTGGCGAATACATTGGTGAAGATGGGAATACCACGACTTGGAGAGGCAGTCCCTCCGGTGTTGTATCACACCTCCGCGACGCCGAAATCGCTGATCACCTCGCCGCGCGACAAGATCGTACAGGATGTTAACCTCTCGCTGATGGCAGAACTTACACTGGAGGAAACCAATCAACTGGAAGACCAGATCGAGGCAAGTATAGGGGAGTCTGCACTTGTTGTTGGAACCGGGGGAATCGGTGTTTACCCGACCATGATCATGCGTACATCAGACCTCAGGTGGGTAGTGAATACAATCGCGCATGAGTGGACGCACAATTACCTGTCATTGCGAGCACTGGGTTTGAATTACGAAACCACTCCCGAATTACGCATTATGAATGAAACAACCGCATCCATCTCTGGCAATGAGATCGGCGAAGAGGTACTAAAAACCTATTATCCGGAGCTTGCAAGCGGTGAGGGGAATTCCGTAAAGCTGGCAGCTCCGATTGAAGACGACGCATTTAATTTCCAGGCAGAAATGCATGAAACACGTGTAACCGTCGATGAAATGCTGGCACAGGGAATGATTGACGAAGCAGAAGCTTACATGGAGTTGCGCCGGCAGATGTTTGTGGATCAAGGTTACATCATCCGCAAACTCAACCAGGCTTATTTCGCTTTTTACGGAGCGTATGCAGACAGCCCGGTCAGCGCGGCAGGGGATGATCCGGTGGGCGAGGCTGTGCGCCAGTTGCGTGCAGACAGCCCAAGCCTGGCGACTTTTTTGCGGGCAATGGGGGCAATGAATAGCTATTCAGACCTTCAAAAGACCGTGGGAAGTTAGTAATTACTCATCATCTCCAGCAGGAGATGCCAGTTCTGGCAGGTCATTCTCGATCTCATCCGGCGTTTGACCCTTTTCAAGGCGATCAACCACCTCATCGAATTCACCGGGCAGGTCATCTGCGCCAACTTGTTCACGCATATCGCGCATCATTTTGCCGAGCTTGCGCGGATCTTCATCAAGTGCGTCCATACTGGCGGGATCGGCCATATCGGCAAGGCGAGTCATATCATTGGTAGCCACCCTGACAGCACGAATAATACGCAATGCATTCTTTGACCCGCAAGCGGGGCAAACAGGATTATACGCATCGTATTCGGAATAAGATAGTTTGGCATCAAATTTCTTACGGCAATCCTGGCAGCGGTATTCGTAAAGGGGCATAATAACCTCAAGCAATAAATTAATAATCAATTATAATCTTCTCAATAAAAAATATTGATTTACCAGGTAAGCGATGCCATCAGACGATCTTACATTTGACCTGTATAACCCGAAACCGCTATTGATCATTGTTTCCGGCACATCAGGTGTTGGTAAAGATGCGGTATTGAAAGGTTTACGGCGGCGTAATTTACCCCTGCATTTCGTCATCACCGCCACCAGCCGGCCGCCCCGCCCGGATGAAGTGGACGGAAAAGATTACTTCTTTTTTTCAAAAGAGGACTTCGAAGAGCGCATCAAGAACCATGAATTCGCAGAATATGCCCTGGTCTATGACCAGTACAAGGGCGCGCCCCGCTGGCAGATAGATGAAGCCCTGTTGAGCGGACAGGATGTGGTGATCAAGGTTGATGTACAAGGCGCAGCCACATACCGTGGGCTGTACCCGCAAGCGGTATTAATCTTCCTCCTCCCGAAAACCAAGGACGAGTGGTGCGGGCGCTTAAAGGCAAGAAATACAGAAACCCCTGAAGACTTCAACCTGCGTATTGAAACTGCCAAGCAGGAACTGAAACAAATTGATATGTTTGATTACATCGTGGTAAATGCTGACGATCTGCTTGAAAAAGCAGTTGATGATATCGTGGAAATTATTAATGTTGAGCACCATCGTGTACATCACAGAAAGCTTCTATAAATGACCGACCAATATAATCAAAACCAAGACCCGGCTTCCAACAACCCAACGAGAATCCAGGTCAAGTTGAAAACAGCCACAAACAAACCAGTAGTGACATACGTGTTGCTTGGGTTGACCGTTTTTGTGTTTGCGCTTCAATATCTCTCTCAATCATTGAGCGCCAACCATTACGACTGGCCTTACATGTTAGGAGCTAAGGTAAATGAGTTGATTTTGGCAGGGCAGGTGTGGCGGTTGATCACACCCATTCTCCTGCATGCCAGTATTCTTCATATCGGTTTTAATATGTATGCATTATTTGTCATTGGTCCACAGTTGGAGCGATTTTACGGACATTGGCGATTTTTACTGCTCTACCTGATTGCAGGGCTCACTGGCAATGTGCTCTCGTTCGTCCTTTCACCCAACCCGTCGCTTGGGGCGTCAACTTCTGTATTTGGGCTGGTGGCTGCCGAAGCCGTGTTTATTTATCGAAACCGCAAGCTGTTTGGTGATAAAGCCCGCGGTATGCTGGTCAATTTAGGTGTGGTCATTGTGATCAACCTGTTATTGGGCTTGCAGCCAGGGATTGATAACTGGGGGCACCTTGGCGGTTTGGCAGGCGGTTTGATCTTTGCCTGGGTAGCCGGTCCATTATTCAAGGTGAGCGTTTCCACGGATTCACTCAATTATCAACTGTTGGACTCGCGAGGGAATAAAGAAGTACTCTGGGGAGCAATGCTTTCAGGCGGGTTATTCCTGGCGGTGGTAATCGGGCGTTTCCTGGCAGGATAAAAATGAGTAATACCATGCACTGTTCTTTGTGCTATTATGTACATATCTTAAAAAGGAGACTTTATGACCACACCTACCGGACCTGTTATCGAACCACCGAAAGTTGAAGTCGTTTCAAACACTGAGGTTACCAGTGACGACCGTTTATGGGTAGTTTTGTGCTTTTTAATTGCCCCGATCTTACCACTTGTAACCTTGTTCCTCGATAATAAAAAAGATCGACCCTTCATCAAGTATCATACCGTCCCGACGATTATCCTGGGCGTTGTTGAGGGAATCGTTGTTGCTATCCTTCAATTCATCCCTATTGTAGGATGTATTGCACCTTTAATTTGGATTTTAAACGTAGTTTATGCAATCAAAGCGAATAAGGGTGTAAATGTTGATATCCCGGTGATTACCGAGTTCGCCAAAAACCAGGGCTGGTAGTCAATAATTTAGCAGCAAATATTCAAATAACAACCTCTTCATGGTCGAAGAGGTTGTTTTTATTACTACTTTTTGTTTATAACCAGCAATTATCACCCAACCGTTTCACCACCCAGGTAGGCGTTGATCACCATTGGGTTATGAAGCAATTCGCTAGCCTTGCCGCTTAGTGCGATTTTTCCTGTATCAAGCACATACCCCCGGTCGGCGATGGAAAGTGCCATAAGCGCATTTTGTTCAACCAACAGGATGCTGGTACCGCTGGCATTGATCTCGCGGATGATATCAAAAATCTTTTCCACAAGGATGGGGGCTAGTCCCATCGATGGTTCATCCATTAACAATATTCTTGGGCCAGCCATTAACCCACGGGCGATGGCAAGCATTTGCTGTTCACCACCCGAGAGCGTTCCGCCTTGTTGATTGCGTCTTTCTTTCAATCGCGGAAACTGCTTGAATACAGAATCAATCCTTTCTTCGATCATCTTTCGATCAGAGACAGAGTATGCTCCCATTTCCAGGTTTTCCCATACGCTCATCTTTGAAAAGATCTTTCTGCCTTCCGGTACCTGTATGATGCCTTTATTAACAATCTCTTGTGGTGAAACCTTCGAAATGTCTTCCCCCATGAATTTAATTTTGCCATCGGTGGGGTGAAGCAAACCGGAGATGGTATTCAGACTGGTGGATTTTCCTGCACCGTTTGCTCCAATAAGAGCAACAATCTCACCTTGTGATAATGAAAAACTGATATCACGCAGGGCATGGATGGCTCCATAATGCACGCTGATGTTTTCTACATTCAATATCATAACGATTTTTCCCTAAGATATTTTTCTGCCAGAGCCGAACCGCCTGGCCCAAGATAGGCTTCAATCACCCGTTTATCATTCTGGATTTCCGTTGGGCTGCCTTCAGCAATTTTATTCCCAAAATCAAGAACAGCAATATGATCCGAAATGCCCATCACCACGTGCATATCATGTTCAATCAAAATGATCGTAATATTGAACTCGTCGCGCATTCTGCGAATCAGTGTTGTCATTTCGAGGGTTTCGTGAGGATTCATCCCTGCTGTCGGCTCATCGAGTAATAACAGTCGTGGTCGACTTCCAAGTGCACGGGCAATCTCCAGTCTCCGCTGAGCTCCGTAAGGCAGGCTTGTTGAGGTGGCATTTGCCAAGCCTGAAAGACCGACGAAATCAAGCCATTTCATCCCTTCGATAATTGATGCCCGTTCTTCTTGTTTGCAGAGTGGAGTATGGATAATGGCATCTAACCAGCTTTCCTTTAGTCTGGGGTGCTGCCCAACCATCACGTTTTCAATGGCCGTCAAGTTTGAAAACAATCTGATGTTCTGATAGGTCCTTGATAATCCACGTGAGGATATCACATCCGTTGAATTTCCTTTAAGCGATTCTCCTTTAAACAAGATATCGCCATGGTCTGGTGTATAAAATCCCGAAATGCAATTAAAGAGGGTGGTTTTTCCAGCGCCATTTGGACCGATGATAGAGAAGATTGAACCTTCTTCCACGTCAAGGTCTACTTCGTTGACTGCGGTTAGGCCGCCAAAGATCTTGGTTACACCCCTGGCTTTAATAATCACTTCAGCCATTTTTCCCCTCCTTTCCAGAGTCTATCTTATCCGGATCCTTAGGAATCTGATATTTCGGGCGCCTGGATGGAATCAATCCTTCAGGTCTTGAAAGCATCATAAATACAAGCAGCGCTCCAAAAGCCAGTAGCCTGAAATTGGCGAACTCACGCAGGATCTCAGGCAAGCCTTTTAATGCAAACGCGCCCAGGAGTGTTCCGGGAATGTTCCCCATTCCACCTACAATGATCAGGCTCAATACATTGATGGATGCCATTAGAGCGTGCTCGTCAGGTCCGGTGAATTGATTGCGGCTGGCATAAATTCCGCCAGCTAAACCAGCAAAAGCAGCGCCAATGGCAAGCGCTAGTAATTTATACGTGACTGTATTCACACCACTAGCACGAGCTACCAATTCATCTTCCCGGATGGATAACCACGCACGGCCTGTTCGGGAATGCTGCAGCCGGCTGTATACAAACACAGCAAGCAATACGCCGCCGATGATGAGGAACATAAAGTCTATGTCAGAAGCAAATGGTTTGCCAAATAACGTGGGCCCGCTGATTTTTTGAATCCCTCGCGGACCGCCAGTGAACTTAGTAAGTATGTCACTTTTCAATAGGATACGTATAATCTCTCCAAAACCCAGGGTAACAATGGCGAGATAATCTCCGCGTAAACGCATGAGTGGCAATCCCAGCAAAAGACCTGCCAGAGCTGCAAGGACCACGCCTAGAACCAATGCAGGCCAAAATCCCCACATCAGATTGTGCGGAACTGGAGAATTCAACAACGCCATTGTATATGCGCCGATTGCAAAAAAAGCAATATAACCCAGCACCAATTGACCGGAAAGTCCGACAATAATATTCAACCCCAAACCCAGGATTACGTAAAGCCCAACGGTTCCAAACACATAATTCCAGTAGGACCCCCATTTCAGCGGGAGAATAACCACAACCACTGCTAACAAGCTGATGGAAATGATTTGCCAAAGTAATTTGTTCCTGCCGTGGGTTACAACCTGGATCTTCTCATAGGACGTCTTAATGAGCGCCTTGAGACCATCCCATTTACTTTGAACAGATTTTAGTTTTAACAACGCAAAAACAATTCCACCAAAAACACTACTAATTGTAAAGAAAAGAACTGTCAAAAGGATACCTTGCAGAGGAGGCAATCCAAACAACGTTCCCTTTATAAAGTCAAACGAGAGTACAGTCAAAAAATCACGCGCATTGATCTTATTGATTAAGAGAAAAGCAAGAACAGTATTTAGTAATCCAGTAAGTACCCCGGTGGTTAACCCTGTAACTCCACTCAATAACACTTTTTTGCCAAACACCAGCTCATCCTTTTTTGAGACCGATGATAAGCCAGCCCAGAGACCAATCAACAAAGTATAAATGATCAAGAATTGAGGCGCAGGTACGGCTCCTGGTTGTTTGATTCCGGAAAGTTTAGCAAACAGAATTCCAAGAAGCATGTTGAACCCGACGAGGACAAAAAAGATATTTACAATTCCAAACGTAATGCCAGTCCGGACTGCTTGTCGAATGAGCGTTTTCATACTTTTTCCTCCGCAAGCACTTCACCCAACAACCCGGATGGGCGGAAGGTTAAGACAATAATGAGAATGACAAACGCGAGCACATCTTTAAGTTGAAAATCGATACCCAAGGCAGCAGGTCCCATTGATTCAATGATTCCAAGGAAGAGTCCACCGACCATTGCTCCAGGTAAGTTACCAATACCGCCAAGTACAGCTGCGGTGAAGGCTTTGATGCCGGGGATGAACCCCACGAAGTAATAAACTAAGCCATTATGCAGCCCCCACATTACACCTGCAGCACCGGCTAAAGCACCGCTGATAATGAACGTCCGACTTATGGTACGGTTAACGTCAATTCCCATCAGGGCAGCAGTGTTTTTATCCAAGGCTACAGCCCGCATCGCCCGGCCCAGCTTCGTTTTTCGAACAATAATGTATAAGCCAATTAAAAGTAAAACTGAAAGAACAAAAGTAAAAACACCGGTGTAAGAAATAACAACGTTGCTACCATTAATTAGAATTTTCCATCCTTCTCCACGTTTCAGAATTTCTGGATTGGTGACATCCCGTAGTTGAGGACTGAAAAGTAGTTGGGCAGCATTTTGTAGAAAAATAGAAGCGCCAATTGCACTGATGAGGGGCACCAAACGGGGGGCTTTTCTTAATGGACGGTAGGCAATTTTTTCAAGGAAATAACCCAGAGTTGCTGAAATTGACATGCCAATAAGAAATGCCAGGATAATTGCAATGACAGGATAGGCGTTTAAGAAGCTCGTGGGAGGTACTGATGATATTTTAATTGCCCCGAAAGCTTGAAATGTAAATAAGCCTGCATAAGCCCCAAACATCATAACTTCGCCATGGGCGAAGTTGATCATAAACAGGATTCCGTAAACAAGCGTATACCCGATGGCAATAAGTGCGTAAACAGCACCAATGATCAGACCTGAAATCAGCAATCGAGTCCAGGTATCTGGACCGAATTCATGTTGAACAACCAAAACTTGATACATGCGGAACAAAATAAACAGCAGAACTACCACACCCAGTGCCGGACGTAGTAGCTTGATAATGCGAACTCGTTTTCGATGCTTGTCGCCTTTTTGGGCGACCGGAAGGGGACCGGATTCGTTCATAGGCGGGCTACCTTTCGAAAATCAATGATGTGGGCAGGGGAGGATTGCCCTCCCCTGCCTAGGAGAGAGAAAATGGGACTATGGAGCAGGTACCCACGCACCATCTTTGATGACCATGAAGAGAGGTCCATTTGCATTGCATTCGCCTTTTGCATCACAGGTATAAGTACCTGAAATTCCGACGAAATCCTTGAGACCGCGTACGGCATCAACGAGTGCGCCGCGGGGCACAAATACTTTACCAACTGCATTCACGACAGCCAATGCTTTAACCCGGTCGATCAATGCAGCAGTGGAATCGTAGCCATTCCAGGTGTAAGGCGAAAGTTCGCCAGGTTTTTTGCCATAGGCACTTTCATAAGCTGCATCAAATGCAACTTTGGCAGGGGTATCCAACGGAGTGAGGGAGACTGCGAATGCACCTTCGCCGTTTGCGCCAGTTCGGGTCAGGAATTCTGCACCAAATGTTCCATCGCAGCCAAAGAAGACTGCGTTTTCAAGACCTGTGGATTTCATCTGGTTTGCTACGATTGATCCTTCAGAGGTATAACCGCCAAAGAAAATGGCATCGGGTTTCTTTGAAGCAATAACAGAGAGAACAGCAGTGAAATCGGTTTCCTTGGGCGTGATGGCTTCTTCAACTACGACTTCGCCACCCAGGGCTGCAAAGGAAGCACCAACGAGTTCTGCCAGACCCTTCCCATAATCCTGTCCATCGTGAATTAGGGCAAGTTTCTTGACACCGAGTTTATCGTAAAGGTACTTCGCGGTAATATCGGCTGAGGTTTGATCAGTGAAAACAATACGATTGAAAACTTTAGAGCCTTGCTCAGTGAGCGGGGGATTTGACGCAGAGGGGGAAAGCATGGGGACGCCAACACCTTCGTAGATCGGCATAGCAGCGGCAGATGCGCCAGAGTAAATGTGCCCGGCAACTGCAACAACAGCCTGATCAGCCGCGAACTTATTGGCAACGGCAGCACCGCCTTCGGGAGTTCCACCATCGTCTTCTGCAACCAGTTCAAAGGTTACGCCATTGAAGGTGCCAGCATCCTTCGCTGCCACAGCAGCACCCTGGGAGATATCGAGACCAAATGAAGCATCTCCACCGGTCAAGGGGGCGCCCATACCGATTTTGATAACATCACCAGGTGCGAATACTGCACAACCAAAAGGATCAGTTCCACATACTGCAGGAACTTCATCCACTGCAGCTGGTGCTTCAGTTGCAACAGCTGCTTCTGTGGCAACTGGTACCGCAGTGGGGGTTGCCTTGGGTGCACATGCTGTAAACAGCAAGGCGAGTACAGTGAATACAACAAAAAACTTTAGCGATTTCATTATTTATTCTCCTTAGTTAGATTAGTTTGACTTTGGTCCTATATTAAACGAGATGTGTGTTTCAATGATTGCGCTACCTCCTTTTCGATCCGAGCAATTACAAAAAAAGAAGCCACCTGCTTTTGGTCAGGTGGCTTTGTAAAAACTCTGGATTTGCTCTTATGCTTTTACTTTTACCGACCTAACCCGAAATATGCTTGAGAGCCACATAATGCTCATAAGCATATAAAAATAAATTGCGTACATGGAGAAGGTTGGCTGGGTCATAAGAAACCTATATAAGTAAGGATAATACAAGTGGAAAAATCAAAAGTCAATAGGTTTTAAGATTCTTAAGGTAATTTTAAGGTAAGGTTATTGGAGAATAACAAAGGCAGAGAGTTTCTCTCTGCCTTTTAACTTGTGGACTAGAAGGTTACGGTTGGCTTATCTCCAGCCAGTTGAAGTATACATTGACCGGGTAGGAATCGTAAGAAGAAACGCCGACACCCACAAAACCTTCCTTAAGATCTTTATGTTGAACAGTACGTGTCTTTACACCATTGATGTAAAGGGTAAGATCCTGACCCTGGCAAACGGCAGTATAGACATTGGTGTCACGTCCCATTTTAATTGCGGTAGATCCGCCGTCATACAGTGTGATATAACCCTTTGCTACCATCTCATCATAATAAGCGATGAACCAGGTGCCGTCATTGGCAATATTGAATTCATACCATCCTAAATCCGGGTCATACCGGCAGATCATGGTAACCGAATTGTTGTTACTGCCCCAGTTTTCGGCTTCCACGTCAATGCGGACGTCAGTATAGGTAAAAGGATCGTAGGTGACATAAGGCCAAAGGTAAGCATCATTGAGTTCGAATTTCAGTTGACCATCTTCATAAACCAAATTCATCTTGCCATCTTCATCACCGCTGCCCATATCGAACCAACTGTAATTATCCATATTGGTGTCAAATTCTTCGAGAAAAAAAGCTTGCGGTTCGTTGGATGTAACAGGTGCTTCGGTGACAACTTCAGTTGCAGCAACGACAGGGGCTTCGGTCGGTGCCTGCCTTTCGGGTGTTGCCGTCACCACGATAACCTGGGGCTTTTCAGTGGGGTTGCTGTTTTTACCGATGGGTAAACCGCAGGCAGTACTTACGATAAGAACGAAAACGAGAAGCGCTAAAAATGGAAGCCAGAGCGATTTTTTCATTACTCTCCTTTACAAATAAGAGGGCACTTACATAACAATATAATAGGGAATTAAATCAAAAATGCAAGTACAAATCTAGAACCCGCCGGCGCCATACAGGGATGGGTCTGTAGGCGTCTTGCCAGTGGGATCCCAAACGTAGACGAAATCGCCAACCTTAGCCCAATCGAAGAGCCAATGGGCATCGGCAACGGATAGGTTTACGCAGCCGTGCGAGCCGCGGTCGCCCAGGTAATTGTTCCAGTAAGCGCCGTGAAGCGCGCGCAACTGGTCATAATACATGATATAGGGTACGTCTTCCAGGTAGTAGTAATCCGATTTATCTGCCTCAAAAGAACCGCTCATGGGATCATTGACCAGCATCTTGTAAATCTGAAAGACTCCCGGCTGTGTGTAAAACGGCGGAGACCCGCTGGAAATGAGGGTGGCGAATACCAGGTGTCCGGAATCGTAGACCAGCAGCACCTGCTCCTGTAAATTGATCTCGATCCAGCGTTCACCGGTGACGCCTTCAGGTTTAGTGTAATGGGGGAGTACCCGTGCCATGTAACTGGCAGGTATCCATTCGTCCACCCCGATCATCACCCATTCAGTGTTCTCCACCACTTGGGTGTCATAAATCCGCAGGATGTTGTATTTATAGTAGACCTTGCCGGTTTCAGCAGAAGAAGGGCTGGGGCTGGTGCGGGATGTGAAGGTGTCCATGGTCCAGCCAAACGGGATGGTTGGATTTGATTTAAATTCAAACCCCTGGAAGCTGGGGATGGCAACTTTTTTAATGTATTGAGCGCTGATCCATTCATAGGTGGCAATCTGGTAGAACCACCCTTTATCTGTATTCGATTTTTGATACAGTGAGACGTACTTGATCTTGCTCTTGCCGAGTGTATTACCGGGAATATCGGCAACGGCTTTATCGAGGTTGTCATATACCGACACCGCTTCGTTGGAGACCAGCGCATACGCAAACGGAATATTTGCCAGATCGGGTGAAATTGAAGAAATCGGGAGTGGTTCAGCGGGGAAGGTTATCCCTTTTGCGGCTAATGCTTGCAAACGACCACTGGGTCCCAGGTTGGCACAATCCAAATCGCTGAATTGATTGATTTCACCGGGAAGGCATAATGCCTGGTCGGTATTTGGCAGGTTCTGTTCCAGTTTTGACTGGGCAAAAACAGGGCTGACGCCGGCGAGTGAAATCATCATCAGCACCACTGTCAGAAATACGGATAATCGCGACGTAATATTTTTTAAGAACGGAAGAGTTCTAATTCGGACAAACATTGCCTTATTTTACCAGACAAATATCATGATTATTAAAGTGTTATTCGCTGCCATCGGCTGGTAGACCTGCGGCTTGCCTGATGGCGGCATACATTTTATCGCCCAGCAGGTAACGCAACTCGTCGGCAAAGGTGTCGGCAAGCGGTATGGAATTGTCTGCTGGCCGGAGACAACTGCCAGGCTCTTTGGCGAGTTCTTCTGTTTCATCAAGTGTGATGCGCCCCTGCTCGTCCTGGTCTAGCGGATGGATGACGCAATAGTAAGGCTTGAAGCGCCAGGGATGCAAATCATTTGCAACAGCTGCAACCTGCAATGCGCACTTGGCATCATCACGCCAGAAAATACAGGCTGTTCCACCGTAATGCTGGGGGTGGTTTTCTACCGCGGTGTGGATTACCTTTCCAGTGGGACTGTGCTTGTCTTGATCTTCGACTGGAGCAAACCATTCGCCCGGCGTGCGGCTTTCGGCCGACATATGCGGAATGATCAGGTTGGCGTGCGAGAGGATATCGTTGACTTCGCGGGTATCCACCCATACGCCAAAAACGCAGCAGGCACCGTGACATTCATCAAGTGTACAGCGCCGCAGCGGTTCAGACTGAAGCATCCGCGGAGTGATTCGATCTTTAAAAGGTTGAACTTCCATGCAGGGATTGTATCATCTGCAGGAGCATGTGCGAGTTTACATTCATAATCGCTTAATGATTTAGTGTAAAATGAGGAGGGGGATTCGATGTTAAAAACAAATAAAAAGGAGTTCGGAATGGCCAAGTGGAAAGTTTTAATCACAGATGGTTTAGATGAGAATGGGAAGACTCTCCTCAAAAAATCGGTGGAGGTTACTGACCAACCGGGTATCAGCGCGGATGACCTTTTGAAAGTGGTTGGAGAGTACGATGCCCTTATCGTACGCGGACGTACCAAGGTGACAGCGGCGGTTTTTGAAGCCGGCAAAAAATTGAAAGTAGTCGGGCGTGCCGGAGTTGGTGTAGATAATATTGATCTGGCAGCAGC
>Ga0209800_10000904_pt1 | contig 37170 bp, 35 predicted proteins | sample Higcelweek8metaG_FD_187174 | JGI IMG/M metagenome (GOLD analysis project Ga0209800, IMG submission 187174) | Freshwater pond sediment microbial communities from the University of Edinburgh, under environmental carbon perturbations - High... | ecosystem: Environmental > Aquatic > Freshwater >...
TTACTTAAATCAGGTACTCATTTGATTTTTGGATCTGACGCACCTGTAGAATCACCAAACCCGTTTATTGGCATCAGCGCAGCCGTGACCCGAAGAAGAGAAAATGGTGACCCCGGATTATCTGGATGGTACCCTGAGGAAAGAATCTCAATCGGAGATGCAAAAAAAGCATATAGCGAAATTCCAGCATTCGTAAGTGGACAAGGCAATCGATTTGGCCAAATAAAAGCAGGATTAGCAGCTGATTTCATCATCCTTCCACGCAATCCTGGGACGATTGATCCAATGGAATTGAGCCACTTACTACCTGAACAAGTCTTCGTGGATGGAAATTGCGTATTTGAAATTGGTTAAGGTTATCAAGGAGATCAATGACGCTCACACCAGAAGTTCTAGTACCCAGAATTGGCGATGTTCTTGTTGAACAAAACTTGCTCACGACCGAAAAACTGAACCTCGCCCTGCGTATTCAGTCTGAGGAGCGTACGCAAGGAAATTCAGCATTAATCGGTCAAATTTTGGTGGAGCATGGATTTATTACGCAAGATACCCTCACCCAGGCTGTTACCCAACAAATACTGCAGCTCCATAACGCTCTTCGCCAGGCTAATGCAACCCTTGAACAGAGGGTAAAAGACCGAACCCGTGAATTGGAAATTGCTTATTCAAAATTACGTGAACTTGCAACCCTTAAAGCCAATTTTATTTCCAATATTTCACATGAACTTCGAACTCCGCTCACTCATATAAAAGGATACATAAATCTATTACTTGAAAACGACCTGGAATCATTTCAACCCGACCAGCAATATGCACTGCAGGTGATTGAAAAAGCCTCGGAACGACTGAGTCGGTTGATCGAAGATCTTATTCTCTTTTCTACTTCTGAAACCAGTTCCCTGCAAATTACCAAGGAGTATTTTGATATTGTCCAAACCGGACAGAAAGTACTAGAGCAAAATCAAGTCGGAGCAAAGGCAAAAAAAATACTTCTTTTAATGGATATCCCGGAGACCAATTGTATTGTCAATTCCGATCAGCAGAAGATTCATTGGGTCATCAACCAATTAGTGGAAAATGCAATTAAATTCACGGCTCCCGGTGGCAAAATTTCCATAGGCATCCACTCTCTAGAAAATAATGTTCAAGTCTCAGTTCGCGATTCTGGTATGGGCATCCCTTCCGATAAATTAGAAGAGGTTTTTGAGCCATTCCATCAATTGGATGAATCAACCACCAGACAGCAAGGCGGAACTGGCTTGGGGCTTTCGCTTGCACGTAAAATCATTGAAGCACTTGGCTCTTCTTTGAGTGTCACATCTTCATTGGGTCACGGTAGCACGTTCACTTTCTTGTTAAAGCAATAATCATATATCGTATAATTTAATCATGAAAACCATCGGTAGTTTTCAGGGGAAGGAAGCCATGGATTTTATTGAATTAAGTAAGACGACCACCACCGGCGAACCCTGGAAAAACAAACTGGATAATTTGTTTGCTCTAGCCAGGCATTCGTTCATTTATGATAACCTGGTGATCTATGGACCTGGAACCGAATCGAGCCCGGCTGACGTTATTTACGCTCGCGCTGTTGGTCGAGGAAAAAACGCCGAGGCTGATGTAACCTGGGGTTCTACAGTTGTCGCGCGTGTTTTGAGTGAAAAAAAGCGCGTTATTGAAACGCCACAGAACACTGATCAAAAAGATCGCTTACAGCAAGCTCATATCCTGGGTCTCCCGGTGAGTGTGACACCAACAATCACATCCGCATTAATTTTCATACGTTTTGGCGGACCCTCTTTTACTGAGAGTGATCTATCATTTGCTGGTTTTCTTTCAGACCTCGTTTCTTCAATATTGCGGCAAAGGTACCTCTCAACTTATGCTGAAATGTTGGAAACTGAAAAGACTACCTCCAAGCTCCAATACGATTTTGTAAATACCATCTCCCATGAACTGCGCAGTCCTTTAGGGTTTATTAAAGGATACACAACCACCCTTTTACGGGATGATGCCCAGTGGGACCGCACAACCCAGATTGATTTTCTGCAAATTATCGAGCGGGAAACGAACAATTTAACTGAATTGATAGACAATCTCCTCGATTCATCCAGGTTGCAGAGTGGATTAATGAAGTTTAACCTTCAGGCTGTTCGGATAGATTCCCTTTTAAGGGATGAAATAAACCGTGCTCTTATTGCCGAACCTGGGCAGACGATTGAATTGATCTGCGACCAGGAAACTCCAACTATTCAAGCTGACGCCCGGCGCTTGACGCAGGTATTTGACAATTTACTCTCAAATGCGCGAAAATATGCGCCGCACACACCTATTAGAATCTTAGTCACCCAGGGTAAAAATACATTATCGATAAAGTTTTCAGACCAGGGTCCCGGTATCTCGAAATCCTATTTGCCAAAGATTTTTACACGGTTTTTCAGGGTCCCTGAGAATACGCTCGGAGCCCATGGTTCGGGGCTTGGTCTTTCAATATGTAAACAGATAATTGAATTGCATCATGGAAATATTGACGTTGATTCCAGTGAAGCCGGGACCACTTTCACAATTACATTGCCAATAATATTTGAAGATCAGCTAAATCCCGCGGAGGTGAGTTAATGACTGTCCACATCCTGCTTGTTGATGATGAACCCTTGTATCTGCGCCTATTAAAGGTCAACCTTGAATCAGAAGGATATGAGATCGTTTCTGCACCCAATGGCGAAGAGGCACTCGAAATGGTATCTCAAGAAATCCCTGATCTGATCATCATGGATGTAATGATGCCAAAACTTGATGGCATCGCAACCTGCAACCGCATCAGGCAATTTTCAAATGTACCCATTATTCTTCTTACGGCCCTAGGAGATGAACAGGATAAAGTAAATGGTTTGAACATTGGCGCAGATGATTATGTTGTTAAACCTTTTTCTGCAACTGAATTGGTAGCGAGAGTCCGCGCAGTCCTACGCAGAACCCAGGGACAAAAAGACGCAAATGAATCGCGAATATTCACGCACGGTAACCTGAAAATCGATATTGCCAAAGCAGAGGTATGGAAAAACGATCATCAGGTCTACTTATCAGCCACAGAATATAAATTACTGATTCACTTTGCCCACCAACTCGGAAAAGTCTTAACCGCGGAAGACCTTTTATCAGCTACCTGGGGGGTTTCTTATAAAGAAGAAAAAGAAATCTTGTGGGTTAGCATTGCCAGATTACGCCAGAAACTTGAGGATGACCCCCATAATCCCGTTCATATCGTCACAAGAACTGGATTAGGCTATCAAATGCCTCTTTTACAGGAATAGTTTTCTATATCCAAATGATGCTATAATTTTTTTATCAAAGATTCTTGGAGTAAGGATACGGACATGGATTCCCAACTCTATTTGCTCAGGTCAAAAAAAATCGGCGTCAAAATTGCGATGGCACGGCAGAAGAATTTTCTTTCGATTGAGAGTTTAGCTCACAAGCTAGGTTTACAACCAGATGTACTTGGTCAAATGGAAAAGGGGTTTATCAGCCCATCACTCCCCCAATTCCATGTAATGGCATCATTACTTGATATGCCCATTGATGACCTGGTAAATACCAATGTGCTTGAACCCCTCCAGCAGGAAATTGAGCCGTCTTCATTGCCGCGTTACTATGAATTACGTAATCGTATGTTGGGTATTCAAATTAAAAAGAACAGATACCAACAAAATCAATCCGTTGAACAATTAGCTCAAGTATGTGAAATCACACCAAGTGACCTTGAAACCTATGAGAATGGTCAAACACCTATTCCATTACCGCTATTCCTCAAGATTAGTGAAGTATTACATCTCCCCTATGAACGGATACAGCCAGCGGAAAGTATTTCACCAGTAGAAATTGAAGTACCTCCTGTAGTCCAACCAGACGAAATTCTCCAACAACTGGTACCCGAACCAACAATGGCTACCGAATCAGATTTTGTTGAACCTCCGATAACACAATCTGATGCTAACCCGATCCCGCAAGGACCTGAACCTGTTGTGCTCAATGAAACCATTCCAGTTTTGACTGAAGAAAACATTCCAAGTCTTCAGTCATTAATTGAGGAATTTCCTGGCATTTCTGACGAACTCCGTGAATTTATTACCAAACCAGTAAATGTTCCATATCTTGAATTGGCAATGAGACTCAGCCGCATGGACGCCAAAAAACTTCGCGATATTGCAGAAAGTCTTTTAGAGATAACTTTATAACCATGGAAGATGAATTAACCTCAATTTCAACCCAAGCAATAAAAGATTATCGCAAAAAAAATTTCCTGGCGGCCAGGGATGGATTCCAACAATGTGTCGAGATCTTGTCCAAGACAGGTTCTGAAAAAGATCTTGCCGAAATGCGGAATAACCTTAGCGTATCTCTCATCGATTTACATCAAGCACAACAAGCATACGAAGCCGTAGTGGGTACTGATGAAATCTTCAGCAAAATAGGCGACAAAAAGAGCCAGGCTATGGCTTTGGCAAATATTGGTACAGCTTTACAGGCATTAGGTCGTAAAGACGAAGCCCTCTCTTCTTTTGAAGGATCATCGGACCTATTTAAGGAAATAGGCGAAAAAATGATGCGGGCTACTGTTCTTAAAAAGATATCTGACCTTCAATTAACCACAGGAAAACCATTGCAGGCGATCGCTTCGATGCAAGCCAGTTATGACCAAAAAGACAAAAAATCTTTAAGAGAGAAAATTTTAGGTTCCGCCTTAGGTCAGATTTTTCGTAAATTCATAAAATAAACATTTCCTTCGAAAGTTCCTTGTGCCAACCATCCTTCAGGCAACTTCATCCGACACAAGTGAAATTGCAGATTTCCTTGATCGCGCAAAGTTGGTCCATCGCCACCTCGATTGGACTCCTCTGCTCGATTGGATTGATTGCCCACCATTTTTAAAATATTATTTCAATCAACATTTAGAGGGAATTCTGGCGTGCCCGCCAGAACCTCCAGGAGTAGCTTGGATTAAATGTTTTGCCTGCAACCAGACAAGTGACTCCGCATCCATATTTTCTTCTCTGCTTGTTGAAGCTAAAAAGTATTTGCCTCTCTCAGTGAATCATATTTTTGCCCTGGGATTGAATGAATGGTTTAAATATATTCTTCAGACTGATAATTTTGAAAAGTTCCAGGATGTAATTGTGCTTAGATATGAACACAAACCGCTTGAAAAATTAGTCAAAGGTGTAACGACAGTCAGACCTATGGAATTACTCGATATTGATGAAGTCGCCAGAATCGATCAAACATCTTTTGAATCGATCTGGACAATTACATCATCCGGTTTAAAATCTGCCTTCTTTCAGGCAGAACATACTTCTGTAGCTGAAATCAACGGAAAGATCATTGGTTATGAATTATCCACTGCCAATCAATTTTCTGCACACCTGGCTCGAGTGGCAGTCTTACCCGAATTTCAGAATGAAAATATCGGGTATCAACTTGTTAGCGAGATGGTCACTTACTTCCTTAAACAAGGAATTACAGAGATAACAGTAAACACCCAGGATGTAAATCACGCTTCCCTAAAATTATATAAAAAAATAGGTTTCATGACAACAGGAGATCGTTTCCCAATTTATCGAATACCAGTATCTGCAATTACTGGACAATAATTATCCTTTATGAGAAAATTCCCTACTTGGAGGATTTAATTTATGGCAACCCGTAAAGAAATAAAAGCGAAACAGAAGAAGAAGCAAAAACAACAGGATCTGGTTCCGTTCCTCATTATTGGAGGATTGGTAATCGTAGTATTGGCAATAGTGATCATTTCCCAAATCTCATCAACCTCGAATGCAAAGGCGAACATCATTACCCCTGAATTTGTTATTGCCCAACAGACTGATGGGTTGACCATGGGAGATCCCAATGCCAAGGTAACCGTGATCGAGTTTGCAGATTTCCAATGCCCCTATTGTGGTGTTTACTGGAAGCAACTGGAACCAACAATTGTTGAAAATTATGTAAATACAGGGAAAATTCAATATATTTATCATCCATTTTCATTCCTTGGTTCCGGAACTTGGGATGAATCCATTAAGTCGTCTGAAGCTGCATATTGTGCCAATGACCAGGGGAAATTCTGGGAATATCGTTCCATGCTTTATGCAAATCAGAATGGCGAGAATCAGGGCGCGTTTAGCCAATCCAACCTGATTGCCTTTGCTGAAATAATAAAACTTGACATGAAAACCTTCAAGCAATGTCTGAGCGATGGTATTCATAATACAGATGTAACCACTTCAACCCAATCTGCCAGCGATTATGGAGCTACATTTACTCCCTCCTTCCTGGTGGACGGCAATATTGTTGGACCTGACAAACTGGTCGAAGCCATTGATGCTGCTTTAAACAAATAGACTTAAATTAATAACAGAAACCTGCCTCACGGCAGGTTTTTGTTATTTAATTATTGAAATGAGAAAGACAATTAGCGGAGCAAGGATGATTGCAGGTATGAAACTCGCTGTGCGGATTTTTTTTATTTCTAAAAGGTTCGAAACAGCAATTCCTGCAAGGATTACGCCTCCGGTTGCTGTCAATTCAAGGATCATTGGTTCCGTCATGACCCCCTGAATCTGCCGTGCCAGGAGTGAAATTGCACCCTGGTAGATCAATACCATCACCGATGAAAAAAGAACTCCAAAACCCAGCGTTGAAGCGAAAGCCATTGCGGCAAAGCCATCAAGAACAGATTTAATTACCAACGTCTGAATATTGCCAGATAAACCATCCTCAAGAGCGCCAAGGATCGCCATTGGGCCGATGCAAAATATTAACGTGGTCGTTAGAAATCCGCGGATGAATTTATTGCGTTCTTCAGAGACTTCACTTTTTGAGAATCGTGATTCCAACCAAATTCCCAATTTTTCAATACCCTCCTGGATGTGAATCCATTCTCCAATTAATACCCCCATTAGAATGCTTCCCAAAACTACGAGTGAATTTTGAGTCTTTAAAAAAAGTGAAATGGCATAAAGGAGTGTGAAAATTCCTAATCCGGAAATAATTGTTGTCTTTACTTTTTCTGAAATTCGAGCGCCCAGGAGTAATCCAATAAATCCGCCAACTACGATGGCAGCAAAGTTGATCAAAGTACCAATCATTGGTGTGATTCCCTTGCCATCGATAATTTTCCATTAGTACTCGAAGATTCTTTTACTTCTACAACAAATAACAAAGACGATAACCTGTTAAGGTAAATGCCTACGAAGTTGTTTTCAATAATATCATTATCAAATAATTCCACCATTCGTCGTTCTGCCCGGCGGCATACTGCACGTGACATAGAAAGTGCAGCGGCAGCCTGCGTATCTCCCGGGAGAATGAAACCCTGAGGGTATGTTATCCCGTTCGAAAATTGGTCTATCGCTTTTTCAAGGAATTTAACGGAGGACTCGTTCATTTTGCGATATTTAGGTTGGTTATCTTTTGTTGCAGCAATTTCCGACATTATTTCATACAGATGACCCTGGATATTTTTAATCAGGTCACTTATTTCTGGTTCACAAATACTGCGTGAAAAGCCCAAAACCGCAGATAATTCATCCAGGGTTCCTAAAGTCTCCATCCGTAAATCATATTTCTTAACCCGTCCTTCGCCTAATAGACCGGTTGTTCCATTGTCTCCTATACCTGTGAAATATTTAGCCACTTATTCACCCTTTCATTTTTTTGCAGAATATAGGAACCAATAATCTGTGTCAGGAAATACTACTTTGAGTGCTTCATCCCACACAAAATCCCCGGGGATCAGTAAAGTTCGAAGTTCAGCGTCAAGTGTATGCAAATGTGTCTCAAAACTTGGCGGAAGTGAATAAGCTTCTTTTTCAAGCAAATGGAGAATTGTGCGGTTTACAACCTGAGCAGTATACGAAAGGTCCAACCCTTCCTCATGGTAATCCTTTAATGCGTTTTCCCAAACCCTCAATCGCCTTGGGATTTCCAGGTCAATTTTCTTCTGCCAAAGAACTTTTTTTGTATCAATTTGTTTGATGATTAATTTAATTAGTCGCGATATCTCGGGATCATTAATTGAAACCGCTGACAGACGTTTCAAAGCTAGCAAAACTCTTCCGGGGGTAAGGACCAACCTGGAAGAGTTAATATTCCAATCGATAATCGGCGAGGTTAAATAGTCACTTAACTCATCAGACGCTGAATGTAGTAGACTGGTGTCTTCCTCTTGCCATTTCATCATGCATCACTTGCCCGTCGGCACAGGTGTGATCTGGACAGTTTTGGCTGCCATATACCATTCTGCTGCCGTTGTAAATCGACTGCTGGTATCAACTAATGGACCCATTGAAATCCCAAGGATTTGGTCCGATACAGCGTAATTGTAAACCGGATAATATAGTGGCAATGCCGGTAGCTCACTGGCAAAGATCGACTGGAAATTATGGTAGAGCCGCTTCCGTTCAGCAAGGTCTATGGTTATTCTTGCCTGTTCAACTGTATCACTGGCTATCCTGTTATTCCACTGAGAGTAATTCTGCCCTGCGGTCGCCTGCCCAAGGTCCCAGAAAGGATAGGGATCAGGGTCGGGGGTTTGACTCAGGTTTAGATCCACCAGGGCTGCCTGGTAAGCGCGAGGGGCAAGTTTATCTGCCATAAAGTTATCGGGGGGCACGGCTTCCAATACAACATCTATAGATAATGCCTGCCAATCTTTCTGTATACTTTCTGCTATCCGCTTGTGAAGGTCATCATCGGGATAGGATAGAACAAATTTTAAGGTTGAGTCGTCTTTTTTCCGGACAGGATTTGCATCTCCTGTTACAACATACCCGGCAGTTTTTAGCAAGAGTGCAGCTTTGTCAGGGTCAAAATCGTAGGTTGGTACGTTTTCCAAATAAGCCCAGGTACCAGGCATAATCACGCTATTGGCTATAATCGCCTGACCATTAAAATAGTCGTTGATAAGTTTCTGCCGGTTAATCCCCAATAACAATGCTTCGCGGATTGATTTATCCTGGAGGAAGGGAACCTCGGGATCATTTAAATTGAATAAAACTAATCCAATTTGAGGAAGACGGCCAGTATATAAGGATAATCCCGGTATTGATAACGCCTGGTTTATCAAATGACTTGGGATCTGGCTAACCCCTTGTACGTATCCATCCTTGTAAGCTTGTAGCGCTGCATCGGCGTCAGCGAAATAGCGGAAATTAATCTCCTGAATAAACGGAGGTTCGGGATAATATCCTTTAAAAGCGACTAGAGTGATTCCTGTAATAACAGAATTCTCAACAGTTAGCGAATCAAATTTAAAAGGTCCGCTGCCCACCGGATGGAGGTTGAATTGCGAATCGGCAATCTGAAAGAGAGATAAACCTTTTAAAAGGTGTTCTGGAAGTATTCCAAAAGCCAGGTAATCCTGGAACGGCGCATATGCTTCGGTGAGTTTTATTTGTAGATTTAAGTCATCAAGCCTAATAACTTCGACAGAATTCCAAAGTTGAATCAAATCCTCCGGGATGTACCCCTCGCCGTTTATCATTAAATTAATAGTAAAGAGAACGTCATCTGTCGTAATAGGCTCGTTATCATGCCAGGTTAATTTTTCTTTCAACTTTATGTTATAAAGCAGACCATCTTTGGAATTGTTGATGGTCTCAGCCAAATCTGGTTCAGGAATTCCAGCAGAATCAAACTTTACCAAGCCTGAGAAAATTAAACGATCAATATCCCGGTCGGCCTGGTTGTTGGAATCTAGTAACGGATTCAAGCGTGACAATTGTCCAACGATCGCTTCGGTGTATACCCCACCTTCGACTGGCTGGGGCGTGCCGGGTTGACCTAATCCACCACGTTTTTCAAGGATTAATAATGTTCCCACAATTAATCCTGCCAAAAATAGAACAAGTAATTGCCATCTAAATTTTTTCATATTTTTTTTATCCAAAAAGCGACTACCCCTTTATCAAGGATAGTCGCCCTCGAATGATTTGGGTTAATGATCGGAAATAATTCCGTTGGTATTAACCTGCAATCAATACTGCAGCAAATGTTAGGATAAAGAATAATACGCTTAGAACAATCGTAATCCAGAAAAGCGTTTTTTCAATTCCCCGGCGTGCCGAGAATACACCACCGCTGTTATCGCCGGTCAAGCCGCCCAAACCTACTCCCTTGTTTTGCAGAATTACACTAACGATGAGAGCCAAAGAAGTTATAATTAGGGCAATGTCTACGTAAATTTTCACATGAACCTCCTGAATTTTCGAACATCGAAAATTATACCGTCCTATCCATAAAAAAGTCAACCTGATGAGAGAACTCGTTTGTAACCTACATATCCATTCAAAATACTCTGATGGCACCGGGGATTATGCCACAATTGCCAACGCAGCTCTCAGGCAGAATCTGGATGTGGTCATAATTACGGATCATAACGTATTGGTCGAAGGGGTAGAGAGGTTTATTGAAAGCGGCGGCAAAAAAGTCCTGCTCCTAACAGGGGAGGAAGTTCATGACCAAAATAGGCTTCCTCAAAAAAACCACACGCTTGTCATCGGCGCTAGGCGTGAAGTTTCAAGTTTTGCGGGTGATCCGCAGAAGCTCATGGATGAAGTAGCTAAACTGGAAGGATCCACCTTCCTTGCCCATCCGCACGAATATGATCTCCCCATGTTCCACGAACCGGATATTTCCTGGGTATCCTGGGAGGTAAACGGTTACACCGGTTTCGAGTTATGGAACGGTTTTAGTGAATTCAAAACCTATGCCCGTTCTTTTCCCAAGGCAATGTTTTATGCATTTTTCCCAGAATTCATGGCCCACTCTCCTCATCCAACAACATTGAAAAAGTGGGATGAACTCCTGACCGCGGGGAGAAAAATTTTTGCCGTTGGAGGATCTGACTCTCACGCTTTGGATTTCCGGAAAGGCTTTTTTCAAAAAACAGTTTTACCTTATGATTTTCATTTTTCAGCGATCAACAATCATTTACTTGTGCAAAATGAACTTTCTGGAAACATCGATTTAGATAGCCGGCAAGTCTATTTTGCGCTAAAACATGGAAGCTCATTTATTGGCTATGACCTCCCGGCTTCTACAAGGGGATTTACCTTTACTCTTGAAACGGAAGATCAACTCGCGCAGATGGGTGAATCGGTCCACTTAATTCGAGGGGGCACAATCCATGTCCACTCACCTTCCAGGGCGGATATTGAGATCGTCCACAATGGAAAAGTCATTCAAAATAGTGAAAACGTGTCTCAACTTGTAAAAACAGTCACGGAAAATGGCTATTACCGCGTGCAATGCAAAATAAATTTCCTCGGTAAAAAACGGGGATGGATTTACACGAATCCTATCTTTTGCGAACATTAAGATTACAGGTTTTTACCATTTTCCTCCTTTTATCAAAAGTCATTCCTCAAAGAATAATTCGTTATAATTCATCATCATGAATGGATTAGATTTTATTGAAAGCAGCATCAAACTCCTGATCGAGAAAAGCACCACCTACTTTCCGTGGGCAGAAAAAAGCGTCGAGATCATGTCCCGATTGAACGACAGTATCCAGGATATCCTCGTCAATCATCCTTCTTCAAAAGAGAATCCTCCTTACCGTTTTGCGGTAAAACTGAATTCAGCCAATGCCCAGATCTGGCAAAAGAATCCATCCTGGCAAAAAGATTTATCAAATGCTTATATAGCAATAATCAAGGAATATGGGATCAGGCAGCAGTTCGCACCAACGTTTACTCTTGTTGTCAAGAACTCGCTGGATGATAAAGAAGTTGTTTTTGAAGAAATCGCAGATTCTTCAGCCCGGGATAAAACCAGCGCAATCAATTCCAGTAAAAAACCGAAAATCTCACCGCTACCGGATGTAGAATCTTCGCCAATTTTACTCTTTGGAGAGGATAAAGAGATTAAGTTGACAACTTCAGTGATCACAATTGGCAGACGGAGATCCAATGATGTAGTCATCGATGACATGCGAATTTCCCGCACACACGCGCAAATTCGGCATGTGCCGGAAGGGTATATGGTTTTTGATGCTGGTTCTTCCGGTGGCACATTTATTAACGGAACCCGAATTGCACAACAAGTATTACGGACCGGTGATGTCATTTCACTGGGAGGATATAAGTTTATCTATTTAAATGATGGAAATCTTATCAACACTAAAACTGTCCATGACGATCAAATTGGATTTGAGGATAAGTAACCATGTTGGCGCCTAGCATTGTATTGATCCTGCGCATCCTGTTGGTACTTGTCTTGTACACCTTTTTAGGATGGACAATTTACACCTTATGGAAAGACCTGAAGATAAAAAGCATGGCGGTTCAAATTCAAAAAGTTCCGACAATTACCTTGATTGAGCATAGCGGTGTTGCTGAAAATAAAGAGAATTCCTACTCAGTTCCTGAAATAACATTTGGGCGTGACCCGGGTAATACAATTTACCTCGATGACGAAACCGTATCAAACCGTCACGCTGTGCTTAATTACCGTAATGGTCATTGGTGGATTGAAGATATTTTTTCGACAAACGGCACTTACTTAAATGACGAGAAAATTGCGACTCCAACAATTCTTATCTCTGGTGATGATATTCATATTGGTAATCAATTTTATGAGGTAAGAATTTCGGAATTTAGTTAACACGGGAGTGAATATGAATCAAATACCTGTTTTGGCAATTATTGGCGGTTCTGGTCTTTATGATTTTCCTGTCCTGGAAAATGTTGAGAGAATTGAAATTGACACTCCATATGGCAGACCGAGTGCCCCAATTCTTCAAGGAATGCTTGAGGGGAAGAAAGTTGCCTTTCTTGCTCGCCACGGCATTGGGCATATTTACAACCCAAGTGAAGTAAATTATCGTGCCAACATTTATGCCCTTAAATCACTGGGGGTTGAACAGATCATCAGTATCAGCGCCTGCGGTTCCTTGCGTGAAGACTTTGCCCCCGGTGAAATTGTTGTACCATCACAACTTTTTGATTACACTCACCTTCGAAAAAGGACATTCTTTGAGGAAGGGTTGGTTGCCCATGTGAGTGTCGCCGACCCTTTTTGCCCGACTCTTTCCACTCAATTGCATCAAACGCTCACATCGGTTGGAGCTACGGCGCACCAGGGTGGCGCCATGATCACCATCGAGGGACCGCGCTTCTCAACAAAAGTTGAATCCAATACCTTCCGTTCCTGGGGATTATCGCTTATCGGTATGACAACCTCACCTGAAGCTTTTTTAGCCCGGGAAGCAGAAATTTGTTATGCCGTAATGGCGCATGTAACTGATTATGACGTGTGGCATATGAGCGAAGAATCCGTTAATGTTGACCTGGTCGTAAAGACCCTCCATAAAAATACTGAACTCGCTCAACAAACCATAATTAAACTAGTATCCGCACTGGGAGAGCACAAGGATTGCTCGTGTAACCACGCCCTGGAAAACGCCATCATCACCAGTAAAAATTATTATGGCGATAAATCAGTAAAAAAACTTGGAATCCTTCTGGAAAAATATATCAAGTGAGTTTCTTCTTTTCAAAACCTAATTCGCGCCATGATGTGATCCAGATTCGTCTCATCAGGTTGGCTGTTTTTTTTCACCTGATCGGCTGCATCCTGTTGACGCTCGCGCCCGCAGTCCGTTTTCATAGTTGGTCAGCCGAATTACGTTGGCACCAATGGATAGGGTTTATCGTCTGGTTTATTGGATTCCTATTCCTTCACCGGGTTCTCCTTAAGCATCTACCCGATAGGGACCCATATTTATTGCCAATTATTTCCTTCTTATGTGCATGGGGGCTTCTCACCATTTATCGCCTTGATTTCAATTTTGGGTTGAGGCAAACAGCCTGGTTAGCGATAGGTTTGTTGCTTGGATACTTGGCAATTCGATCAAAGGGATTGTTGAACTTTATTAGGCGCTACAGATATGTGTGGTTAAGTGGTGGCTTGTTATTAACCCTTCTAACTTTCGTGGTTGGTGTATATCCCAATGGGACTGGTCCAGCCCTATGGTTAAGGTTTTTTGGAGTTTATCTTCAACCTTCTGAAATTCTTAAAATACTCCTCGTTGTCTTTTTAGCATCTTACCTGGCAGATAATTTGAGAGTTCGGTTTAATCTCCTTCAACTGCTATTGCCAACACTGATATTGGTGGGGGCAGCATTCCTAATTCTTGTAGCACAACATGATCTTGGAACTGCGTCATTATTCATCGCCGTTTATGCCGTCATTATTTATTTAGCTTCAGGTAAAAAAAGACTTTTGTTGATCAGCATGATTGTCGTTTTAATCGCACTCATCGCTGGATACTTAATTTATGATGTAATTCAACTCCGGATTGAAGCCTGGTTGAATCCCTGGTTGGATTCCAACGGTCGTTCTTACCAGATTGTTCAATCCATTATTGCGGTCGCTAATGGGGGCATATTTGGCCGGGGGATTGGGTTGGGGTCGCCTGGCGTCGTTCCTGTTGCTGTTTCAGACTTCATCTTCCCAGCAATTTTTGAAGAAACGGGGCTCTTGGGAGCAGCCGGATTAATCCTATTATTTACTTTTTTCATGATCAGGGGATTTTCAATTGCCCTTAATGCGCCAAATCAGTTTCAAAGGTTTCTTGCTGCGGGATTCACAACAGCGATCACTGTTCAGGCATTGCTCATTATCGGGGGCTCAATCCGGTTGCTGCCTTTAACTGGAGTAACTCTTCCATTTGTTTCGTATGGAGGTTCATCCCTGGTGACGAGCCTTGTCGCTGCCTTTCTTTTGTTGATTATTAGCAACAATTCTGAAACGCAGCCGGCTGTATTAAACCGCGGTCAACCCTACCGTATGGTTGGAGGCGTTTTCTTAACTTCTTTTGCTGCGTTGTTTCTACTATCCACCTGGTGGAGTGTTATTCGAAGCGATGACCTTTTATCCCGAAACGATAACCCAAGGCGCTTTATATCTGACAACTATGTAATTCGAGGATCAATATTTGACCAAAATGATCAAATACTTGCCGCCACAACTGGTGATCCAGGGAACTATATACGTACACTTGCATATCCCCCATTGAGCAGCGTCATTGGATACACGGATGCGAATTACGGTCAGGCTGGGTTGGAAGCCAGCCAGGACAATCTCCTAAGGGGTGTTTCATCGACAAATTTTTGGCAGGTATTTACCACCCGCCTTCTTTATGGTCAATATCCGCAGGGTTTCGATTTGCGCACCAGCCTTGATTTAGGATTACAAGAAAAGGTTGACTCCCTTCTGGGTCAAAACAAAGGATCGGTCCTGGTTATGAACGCAGAGAGTGGAGAGATCCTGGCAATGGCTACTTCTCCGACCTTTGACGCAAATTCACTGTCTGGAAATATGGAAATTTGGAAAACCGATCCAAATTCTCCTTTGTTAAATCGTGCCACCCAGGGTGTTTACCCGCCTGGAAGCATCACAGGCGGATTAATATATAATTTGTTTGCTTCCAATGGTAGCGAATTGCCTGAGTTACCTGCTTTTTATCAGTCCGAGATATTAAACGGTACTTATTATTGTGCTGGAAATATAGAATCTACCTATTCATGGCTTGATTTGATTGCAGCAGGATGCCCTTTAGCGCTGGAGAAATTCAGTTCGGGGATGAAACCCGTTGAAATTTACAATCTTTATAAACAATACGGGTTATTGAATCAACCCGAAATTCCGATTGAAAGCGCAACCCCTGCCAATCTTGAATCATTTAGTAACCTTGAGAATCTGTTTAGAGGTCAATCCAATCTGTTGGTATCGCCGTTGCAAGTTGCCATCGCTTATGCCCCATTTTCCAATGGAGGTTATTTCATCGAACCATCGCTTACCACATCCTTTAGGAATACTGATGGTGAATGGTTACTACTTACCAATTCTTCAAAAAAAGAAAAAATGGGTTTAGATTTTTCAACAACAGTCAATCAGCTTACAAGTAAAGGCAGTTCTGGTTGGTCCTTATCTGCGACAGTGCCAACTGCTTCTGGTCGGTTGGATTGGTATGTTCAGGGAACACCGCTAAACTGGCGGGGAGTTCCCATTATCCTTGTTGTAGGTCTGGAAGATTCCTCCCCTGTCAGCGCCGCAGAAATCGGATCCTCAATATACCTGGTTGCAACAAATCAGCAATAATAAATTCACCCCCGCATTTTACGGGGGTGAACGTTTACTTTACGATCTTCAGAAAATGTCTTTTCCCAACTTGTAGAACCCCGGCGGCTGAAACCCGGAAGGTTGGATCTTCAACGACCATCCCATCAAATTTTACGCCCTTTTGCTCGATAAGGCGTCTGGCATCAGATTTACTTTTTGCCAGTTCTGCTGTTAGAAGCAAATCGATTATCGAGAGCATTTCGCTTAATTGCAAGGTTTCAATATCCTCAGGTATCGATCCCTTTTGGAAGGTATCAACAAAATTCTTTTCGGCTGTAATTGCGTTCTCATCCCCATAGAAGGAGCCAACAATTTCCCTCGCCAGTAGCATTTTGGCGTCCCGGGGATGCATCTCACCTGACTTAACTCCAGCCTCTACCTTTTCAATTTCAGGGGGTGTCAAGCGCGTGACAAGACGGAAAAACTTTCCCATCACCATATCTGGGATACTCATTACTTTGCCATACATATCTGAAGCATCCGTATTGATCGGAATGTGATTTCCCAGGGATTTACTCATTTTAACCACACCATCAGTACCCGGTAAAATTCCGAGGATGATCGCGATATTGGGGAGTGCTCCAAGGTTCGTCATGATCTTGCGCGCAGCTGTCATGATATTGAAAAGCTGATCAGTACCGCCAATCTGCACATCCGCCTTCAACATGAAAGCGTCATAGCCCTGCATGATTGAGTAGAAAGTTTCATGCAAATAGATTGCGTCGCCCTTATCCCAGCGTAGTTTAAAATTGTCGCGGGTAAGGAATTGCTGGATCGTAAAATTCGATGCCAATTTGATCAATTCTTCAAAAGAAAGCTCAGACAACCACTCGGCGTTATACCGGATGCTGGTTTTTTTCTCATCCAAAATTCGAAAAGCCTGTTCTGCATACGTTCGTGAGTTGGCTTCTACCTCTTCATGGGTCAATTGGGGGCGTAAGATATCTTTATCTGAAGGATCCCCAATAAGTGAGGTGTAATTTCCGATCACAAAGGTTACATCATGCCCTAATTCCTGGAATTGGCGTAATTTACGCATGGGCACGGTGTGTCCGAGGTGAAGATCTGCCTTGCGGGGGTCAAAACCGCAATAAACACGCAAAGGTCTTCCTTCCTTTTGGCAGGTGAGCAATCGTGCTGCCAGCTCATCCGCCATGTTTTGTTTGAGATTCTGATCGCCGTATTCAGTTCCCTGCATTAAATACTCGACCTGTTCTTTGATGTTCATCGCGGCCTCCTTTTCAAAATTTGTGATATCAGATTATACCAGTGGAGCAATACAAATATCTGCATAATATCCCCCTTCTCAAATCTTTTCTTGCATTTCTATAACAATAAGATAATATGTCTACGCGCATTATTTGATATCCATTGCCACCAGCGCTCAATGCTATAATCATTGGTATTATGGACAGGCCAGTTTTGGTCCTTAATTCAAATTTTGAGCCCATTAACGTGTGCGGGTTTGAGCGTGCTGTCGGATTAATGGTTTCCGGTAAAGCGTATTTAATCCTTAACGGTCGTGGCATGATTAAAACCCCCTCTGCAGCCTACCCTATACCCTCAATAATTAGGCTCGATCATCAAATCATTCGACCCCGCCCCAGGGTGGCACTTTCTCGCTTGGAAGTTTTTCGGAGGGATAATTGGCGTTGTCAATATTGCGGGAGTATGTTTCACAATATGACCGTGGATCATGTCCTCCCCAAGCACCTTGGAGGGCAGCACACCTGGACCAACTTGGTTACCGCGTGCCCGGCATGTAATCATCGCAAAGGCGGTCGAACATTAAAAGAATCCGGTATGGTCCTTCAGCGCATACCAAAAGAACCGCCATCTTCTGCAGCCTATTTGTTTTCGAAATTTTTGAATGACAACAAAGAATGGTCGGGTTTTCTCGAAGGGTGGTAATTAGAAAAGTTCCATTCCATCAGTTGCTGCTACAATGTCCCCGGAGTATTCCGATTTTGCCATTTTTACAAGATTCTCAATCCCTACGCGTTGATCATAGTGGATGAAAATTAAATGGTTTACTTTTGCAGCAGCAGCAATCTGACCAGCCTGTTGAGCAGAGGTGTGCCCCTTGCCTGGACCGGCAGTTTCCTGTAATAAATAATCTGCTCCCTGGGCAAGCGTCAAAAGTTGGTCGCAAGGTTCCGTATCACAGCTATAAGCCACGGATTTATCGCCAACATAATCAAACCTCAATCCAATCGTGGGAATCAAGTGCTTGACGAGTACTGAATGAACACGCAAAAATACATTATTTAGCACCAAACTGGCACTTTCAGGCAGCGTATTAAAAGTAACCGGGTACATAGCCTGCCAATTCACCCAACCAAATAACCCCAGCAACGCTTTAGCCCTATCCAGCGTAAATTCCAATCCGTGAATGGTGAGAGGTAATGCTCTTTTCTCCAACCACATTCCCATAATCAAGTTTGGCAAGCTTCCAACATGATCGGGATGAAAGTGTGTCAAGATAAGATCGGTAACTGTATTCGGATCAATCCCTTTTTTTTGCAGGCTTACCAGTGCGTTATCGCCGCAATCGATTAATATGCGCTTATTCCCACCCTCTGCATAGAGATGGGAATTCTCCTGATCAATTTTGGGAACCGCATTCGACGACCCAAGTATGATGAACCTGATCATCAACCCTCCTTGTAAGAGAGCCACTTTCATTTACACTTTTGGCTGATTCTACTCGGCAGCTATTTTGCGTGGTAAATGCCTAACTATCAAAATTACGAGTGCGCACACAAAGACAATAGCCATAATTAACTGATTGGTACCTATTCCCCACAACTTATTTTGATCCACTTTCAAAAATTCCAGGAAAAATCTACCAAAAGAATAAATGATCGCAAATAGGATAAAAATATCGCCATTTTTAAGTTTTTCCTTCTTTTTTCGGGAAACGACAAGAAGGATCGCCATAATTAGTAAATTAAAAAAGAAATCATATAAGAATAATGGCTGGTATCGTAATGCAGGGTCACCCCCATGGGCTGCATCGATTTTTAAACCCCAGGGTAGAGTTGTCGGATATCCATAAAGTTCCTGGTTGACAAAATTTCCCCAGCGCCCGATCCCCTGGGCAAGCGCAACACCTGGAGCGAAATTATCCAACCATACACCAAAACTGATTTTCTTCTTTTTCGCATAAATCCAAAGCGCAAGTACCCCAGCGATGACTCCGCCCGGAATACCCAAACCGCCAGCGCGGATTTTCAGGATATCCAATGGGTAGATGAAGTACGGATTCTTTCCATCAATGAGCATGGATTCCGAAGGAGTGAGAACATGCCAAATACGCGCCCCGATGATTCCAGCGATGAGAAGCCAGGGCAACACATCCCATACAATGTCAGTAGACAACCCTTTGCGTTTGGCTTCACGCGCTGACAGGAAGGCTCCAGCAATTGCTCCCAGGATGATAATAATCGCATAGAAATATATCTTTAAACCAAATATCGTAAAACCATTAATCATATGAAGTTCCTTTCGGTTTACTTAGCTGCAAGTTTGCGAACAAATAATAACCGTTGTAATGCCGTTACATTTGCCAGGATAGCGATAATCCATAAGGCAACCATTGGGATTCTGAAAACCAGGCAAGCGATCATGATGATTAGTCTTTCGACGCGGGTTAATAGACCGACCTTGCAACCAAATCCCAATGCTTCAGCTCTTGCTTTCACATAAGAGACAAGCACTGATCCTGCAGCAGCCAGGAACACAAGCAGAACCGCAAGTGAATTTTGAACGCTCAAGTAATAAAACAACAAACCACCAAAAACTACTAACTCTGAATAGCGGTCCGTTACAGAATCTATCAATGAGCCATATGGTGTTGGTGGTCCAATTAACCTGGCCATCGAACCATCAACTACATCCAGTGGACCTGCTATGAGAAGGATCAACCCACCGGTTGTAAATTTTCCCTGGGCGATAAAAAAAGCTGAGACTGCGGTCAGAATAAAACCGATTCCGGTTACAGTATTGGGTGTTATCCCAATTTTTAGCAACCCTGAGGCAATAGGGTCAATCACTACTTTAAATACCTTGCGGAGATACATCTCCAAAGACCAGCGGGGTTTCGTTTGCGTTTTTTGATTTTCAGTCATCTCAAGTCCATAATCTAAAAATAGAATGCAATGCTAATCGTAGTGCAATTTACTGTCAAGTTTTCTATTTACTCGTTGTCTTCTTCTGTGCTTGATTCTGTGTCACCCGGTTCTACGAAGACTTCCCGGTCTTTGCCGCTGCCAACTGAAGGACCGATGATGCCCATATCTTCGAGTTCATCCATTAAACGCGCTGCCCGTGGAAAACCGACTTTCAATCTACGTTGCAATAACGAAGCACTTGCTTTACCAGCTGCCCGGACAACACCAATTGCTTTTTCAATTAATTGGTCTGAAGCTTCGTAAGTCGCTTCTGATACCATGCCTTCCCAGGGTGCTTCTCCGGAAGTTGATCCATGAGATATCTTCTGCCAGTGGAAAATCAATTTGTCGATTTCCGAGTCACTGATTAATGTGCCCTGCACTCGTTGTAAACCAGATTTGGTTGGGTCAAGGAACAGCATATCGCCTTTGCCCAGAAGATCCTCTGCCCCACTGGCATCCAGGATAACCCGTGAATCTATCCCCGATGCAACTGCAAAGGCTATCCGCGCAGGGAAATTGGCTTTGATCAATCCTGTCACAATATCAGTGCTTGGGCGTTGCGTAGCCACCACCATGTGAATCCCTGTAGCGCGCGCCATTTGTGCAAGTCGGATCACGCTATGCTCAGTTTGGTCCGGAGCTGACATCATTAAATCAGCCAACTCGTCAACAAAAATAATGATCCTTGGCAGTGTATCCTGCTTTTTCTGCAGCATCTTCCGGTTGTAAGATTCCAGATTGCGGACCTTAGCATCTGCCATTAGGCGATAACGATTATCCATTTCCACCAGAGCCCAGCGTAACACTGCCAGCATGCGTTCAATTTCAGTTTCAACATTCCCAATCAGGTGCGGAATACCGTTGTAGCGAACCAGTTCCACCATTTTGGGATCCAACATGACCAATTTAAGGTCATGCGGGGTGTTATTCATCACCAGGCACGCTATCAGCGCTGCAAGGCAAACCGATTTTCCCGAGTTAGTTGTTCCGGCGATCAATAAATGCGGCATCTTGGAGAGATCCGCCACCACTGGTTCACCGGATACATTTTTCCCCAGTGCCAATGCCAGCGGTGACCGGATCGCTTTGAATTCTGTTGACTCCAATAACGACCGTAGGCGTACTATCGACCCATCCATGTTGGGTACTTCAATCCCCACATAGGATCGGCCGGGTACTGGGGTCTCAATTCGCAGCCTGGATGCGGATAACGAAAGGGTGAGATCGCGGGAAAGGCCGGCAATTTGGGATACCCGCACCTTCTGTCTCGAAATTGACCCATCCGCTGCAGTCTTTTCGACATAACCTGGTTCTAATGCAAATTGGGTAATTGTCGGGCCGACCCGATATCCGACAACCTTAACAGGAACGCCAAATTCAGCAAGGGTATTTTCAATTTTTAACGCCCTCTCCTTGATCTGTTTTTGATCAGGGATCACAGATTGCTCCGATAATAACAAATTTATCGGGGGTAATCGGTCATCGCGCCAGGAAGAACCTTGTACAGATTGCGGATCTTTAAGCTGGTTAAATGGGATTTCCTTCTTGGGTGAAATTTTTGGCTCACCTTTATTTTCGTTCGCTTTTTCCGGTTCAGGAGGAAGCACTAATGTGCTCCATGTCATGGCATTTTTAATAAACCGGCTGAATAAACCGGAAGCAATGAGGAGAGAGAGGCAGAAAAGTAAAAGGTAGATTAAGAAACCAAACCAGCCGGGGAGAAAATGAGCCAATCCCCACCCAATCGTACCCCCACCTCTACCAATTTCAGCTTCCATAAGTGTGGAACGGGAGACAAATGTAAGCAAAGGTAATAACGTAAAAAAGGCGGTTTCAATTGCAATGAATTGCCCAAATCTCAACGGAAATGTTTTTCCGGCTTTATATACTATCGCAATGATCCCTAAACCTGCAATTAAAAGTACCAGCCCGTATCCTCCCCAGCCAAAAGCTTTCTTAACCAGGCTGGACCAGGCAAAAGTAATCACCCCATGAGAGACATCCATTAATCCAAAAAGGGTTATGGCGGCAATTAATAATAAAATAATTCCTGCCATGTCCCAACCAAATTTTTTGACGTATAGAAATAGGTTTTTTATTCTTGTTGAGATGGGAACTTTCACAAAGGTTGTTTGTGTAGTATTTTCATTTTTTTGAGGAAATTTCTTAACATCCTTTATGCTCATTCTTCTTCCACCAGGCCTAACCCCAGGCGGCGTCGATCAGCATCAATATGAAGGATTTTTACATTTACTTCCTGACCGGTTTTGTAAATTGATTCCAAGTCAAAACTATCATGTGAATCAGGGATCGAGGAGATGTGTATCAACCCTTCAATTCCTTCCTTCAATTTCGCAAACATGCCAAATCGGGTGATGGTCGTAACCGTTGCAGGGATGATATCCCCGGGTGTGTAATTGCTTAAAACCCGATCCCATGGATTCGGAGTCAGGCGTTTAATACTTAAGGCGATTCTGGAATTACCGTCATTAATACTTAATACCATCACTCGAACCTGCTGTCCGATCGTAAAAAACGCCGAAGGCTTATCCACTCTTCCCCAAGACAATTCTGATACATGAACTAAACCTTCCACGCCGCCTAAATCCACAAATATGCCAAAGTCGGTGACATTGGTAACAACCCCGCACATATTCAATCCGGGTTTAAGATTCTGAAAAAGCTCTTTACGTTTTCCCTCACCTGCCTGCGCAGCCCGTTCAGAAAAAACCAGCCGTTGGCTCGCCTGCTCAAATTCAATGATCTTCAAGTATAAAGATCGGTTCTCATAATTTGCTAAGAATTCCTGTTTTTGTTCCTCGGTTAAATCCTGTGGAAGGTCCACAAGATGAGAAATGGGAACAAATCCTTGAATTCCCTCCCCTTCAACTAATAATCCTCCCCGGTTGAAACCGGTTGTTTTTAGCAGTACAACCTGGTCGAGCTCGAAGATACGACGAGCACATTCCCAATTAATCTGACCCACTTCGCTATTCGCGCATGGGCTGCAATTGAGTTCAATTGGATCCGCTGCACACGCTTCTTCATCGGCAAGGACAGCGCCCCACCAACCCTCGTCCGGTAAAAGGACATCGTCATTTCTTTCATTGATTTCGATTTTATTGCTCAACTAAACCCCTCCCAGCCAATAAACACGATTAATAATTAAGAGCTATTCTTACCGATTTTCTTCAACTCCATTTTCACGATCTCTTCCGTGATCAGGTCAATGGCTACCCTCTGTTTACGATACAGGTCCGCTTCTGAAAGTGCCAATTTCATGGCAATTTCCCGGACCTTTTTCCCCTCCAAAAATTTTAGCTCAAGGATATTATACAATAGCCATTCGCCTGTAAATTTGCGTTCTCCCTCGGGACGCAACTGCTCAATTGCATTTTTCAGAACACTCCTTAATGCGTTCGCAGCGTTTTGATCACCCTCGTATAACGCTCCTTCGACTACCTTAAGCTTCATCAAGGGACTTTCAGTAAGGCGGGGACCGCCCCAATAATGCGTCAGAGCATCCTTAACCGCCTGCCTGATTTCATTTTTCTCAAACGAGGATTGAAGATTCAGAATGCCGTTTCGGTTGTATCTTCCAGCCACGCGAAGCTGTTGAATCAACTCATTCTGTGGGTTTAATTGCTCCATTGTCAGGAACAACTGCTCCTGTGTTGCACGATCTCGCAAAATAAGCGTCGCCCGGTCTGTTAGCATCTTCAGAGAATCCTGGTCTTCTTGTCCTGTAGGTAACATGTCACTATAATCTACAATTCCCAGGTACCCCAATAGCGGGATCTTTCCGTTATTGCCGTTTTTTCCTAATAATGGAACAATCGTGTCTGATTTCCACTTGAACAATGATGTGCTATCAGATTGAATGCCTGCTGTATATTCAATACTTTCCAGGTCAGCATCAGCAATTTTATAACCGCTCGTTGCTAACACAACTTCCAACCCTTCAATTCCTGGAGCTAATAAATAGGCATTTTTAACTTGCAGACGGTCACAAACAGAAGCGAGTATCATTTCAATCAATTGCCGTAAGTCACTGCGGGTAATTGTCTTTTCCTCGAGTGATCTAAGGAGTTGCAGGTCATCCTCATCTTTACGATACAAAAGCCATTTTTCCAGGTAAGGGAACGCAAATGTAATCGTAAATTCGCAAACAATTATGCTTACGACCATAACAATAGGTACAAAAGCATTATAAGGATTCCCAAAAACCTCACCACCTCGGCGAACTATTGTGACAATTGCCAGAGTGAGGCTGGCTGTTGCTGGTCCACGTAGGATCCACTTCAACAACCGCCCTTTAACGACCCTGTCTGGCCAGGGAACACCAAAGAACGCAACCGCGTATGCCATTACGGTGATAAATGTACCCACAACCAAATTTGCAACAATCGCAAGTATCCAAAAAACCAATGTCTGATTTGCCGCAAATGTTGAACCATATAATAAAAATGGAAATGATCCGAATGCAGGTGCCAGGGCGCTCAAAATCAGGTAAAACATCCGCCTTTTACTTGTTGGTGTAATTGTGCGGCGATACGCACGGATGAAATTTACCCAGGAAAGTACCATGATCAACGCATAGTAAACCGTGAAAAGGTTGGTTTGAAGTGTGGCTTCATGATGTGGGGCTGGTGGTTTATTTAAGATCACTGGACCCAGGAACCATGGAGTCCCTAATAGAATAATCAACCCAAATGATATGACATAAGCAATGCGAATCGCCCATTTTCTCCGCCAGCGAGAGGGCAAACCGGTGGTTGCAAGTAAGGCGTCTGAAAAATTCAAATAGGCAGCCGGAAGTAGAATGATCCCGACCCATTGTATGCGGAGCCAGGCATCGATGAACTGTTCAGTTGTTCCTGTTGTGCTAAAAGATTCAGTTGAAAATACGATCACCAGGCAAATCATGATCCAGGCGAAGGACCGGGCTACTCTGTCCCGGAGATTAAAACTGAAGCTGTAGATCATGAGCGAGAATGCCAGAACCGCTATCCCGGCGGTCAGGATATCGCTTATGGTTTCTACAATCGTGGTAATCCCATCGAACCAACTCATGTCAGGCATATCCTATTTAAGCACCGCCGAAAAAATGAGGGCGGCATCCTGATTAATAAAGTAATGATCTACGTAACCGCTGAATTCCATCTTCATTTTTTTTGCCAGGGAGATTGCAGCCTGGTTCCTGACGGGTACAGCAATCGTCAATCTTCGAATCCCTTGATTTCGCAAACTATTCCGGATGGAAAGTATCAAACCTGACGCTATCCCCAGGTTCCTTGCCCCTGAGTCTACTACCAGGTCAGTGATCACAGCGGTCCGGGTATCTTTTTCGATGGCTAGGATCAAATAACCCACAAGTTTTGCATCCATCCTGGCAGTCAAAAAAAGACTGTGTTGAGTCCATGTATCAGCCAATTCCTCGATAATTTTTGGATAAGACAATGTCAGCGGTCTCGGAAGTCTTGTTTCAAGGAAATGGATATTCATCTCCTTGTCATCTTTCATCGTTTCAATTTGCCAGATATGGGTTGTGCCAATCGAATGGTCAAATCTCATTAATTCCGGAATATCCGTAGAAATTGCTGGTCTGATCTCAATTTCAGCCATATTTCACCGTTTAATCTTGAGCTTTAATGGTGATATTGATGATACATTCTGGCATTGGTTCATTCTGGTTGTTGGTAACAACCAGTCGCAATTTATAATCACCGGGTGTTAAGGAATTGGTATCCCAGCTTCCCCCCAATGGTTCGTTAATAATTGATTTATTACCAGCAGCAATAGTTGTCCAGTAATCACTATCCGCTGGCGAAAATTCAAATTTGTAAAAACCCAGATTGGGAACATTCACTGTTCCCTTTAGCAAATATTTCCCGCTGATACTATCGCCATTAATGGGATCGGTCCACTGTACCTGGTCAGGTATACAACCCATATCCAAAATGGCAGTGAGGGTCGGAATTAATCCCGTTGTGGTTGCAGAAGTCGTCGGCGTTGAAGGGATAATCGGTGGTTGAGCTGTTAAATTAAGAGTAGGAGTGGCTACCTGTTCAACACCTGGCATGGAGGGAGCAACAAAGGTGGTCAGGATAAACAACCCAATTCCAAGTGCAAAAATAAAGATCAAAATTGTGATACTCTGGTTGATCTGACGCTGCGTATGTTCTTTTTCCAGTCCGAAAAGGGATGTAGACCATTCTTTCCAGGCTTTGTAAACCTTGACCACAAAAATGATCAAAATTACCGCCAGGACCAGGTAGAAAAGGATCTCAAACTTGTTTAGGAAACGAAGCAACGAGGTCATTTACTTTCTATCTACAATTAAGATGAACCAGGGAAGGATCTAAGAAATCCCTCAATTAATGCGGTCAGTTTTGGAACGATCAAATCTCCTGCTGCCAGGACTTCTTCATGAGTGGTTTCAGTATTTCCATCCAGGTTGGCTTTATTGCTGATTCCAGAAAAAGCCAGCACGCGGGTATGTCCATGTCGGGCTACAATCGTTTCCGGAACGGTTGACATCCCAACCGCATCTGCCCCGATCAAACGCAGGAATCTCAAATCTGCCGGTGATTCGAACGACGGACCTGATAAACATACATAAACCCCTTCATGCAATTGGATCCCTTTTTGCTTTGCGATTTCTCTAACCTTTTCAATCCATTCGCGGTCATAAGGGCGGCTCATGTCAGGGAATCTTGGACCAATTTCATCCAGGTTTGGACCTCTTAATGGATTTAAACCCGCCATACCGATAAGAGCGATGTGATCAGTTAAGACCATCACATCTCCGGGAATATAATCAGGGTTAATGGCTCCGGCTGCATTGGTCAAAATTATTGTGCCAATGCCCATCCGCTGCATTACCCTTATCGGTAGCGTAATCTGATCCATGGGATAGCCTTCATAATAATGAGTTCGACCTTGCATCACCATGGCAGGGACTCCAAAAAGGTCACCAATAACCAATCTACCTTTGTGTCCCTGAATGGTAGACAATGGCCAGTTGGGAATATTCTTGTATTCTAAAATAATTGGGTTTTTTACCGCATCTGCCAGACCGCCTAAACCGGATCCAAGTACTAATCCGATTCTTGGCATCACTTTAAGAGTCTTTTTAATAAAATCTGTTGTTACATCAATATCATGCAGTGTTATAAACATATCCATAATTAATCCTATTAACGAAATTTTCTCGAATAATTATTATAACAGACCGACTTTTTGTAGTTATTTTTAAGCCAGCGCCAAAATTTCACGAAATGCATGGATTGTGGCTGCCACATCTTCATCGCTGATCCAATAATGCGTTACCAGCCGGAAACTGCGCGCGCCTACTACTCCAACTTTGATTCCCTTATCCGCCAGTTTAGTGGCGATTTCAAATGGGGATAACGAAACCAAACTTGTGAGGTACGGGAATACCATGTTTGTCTGCGGTTTTCCCATTTCAAATGAGATTCCTGGGATTAATGACAGACCATCTGCCAGTGAAGCTGCCCGCTTGTGATCTTCCGCCAGTCGCTCAGTCATTTTTTGCAGAGAGATAATTCCTGCGGCTGCCAGAACACCTGCTTGCCGCATTCCCCCTCCGAGCATCTTCCGTAACCGCCGTGCCTTGCCAATGAAGTCTCTGGATCCACATAAAACAGACCCCACCGGAGCGCACAAAGCTTTGCTCAAGCAAAAAGTAATGCTATCCGCTGGCGCTGCCAAATCTTTTGCGGTATTACCAGATGCAGCTGCGGCATTAAAGATTCTCGCGCCATCAATATGTAGCACTAAACTTTTATCATGCGCGAACTGCCCTACTTTTTCCGTGTAATCGCGTGATAAAACCACTCCGCCGCACCGGTTGTGTGTGTTTTCGAGGATCACCAACCTTGAGTGAGGATGGTGAATGTCGTCCGGGCGGATTGCGCCCTGCAAATCAGCCAAATTCAAGGTTCCATCAGGCTGGTTCTTCAGCGTATGCGGGAATACACCACCTAATGCCGAAATCCCCCCTGCTTCAAAAAGGAAAGTATGACCGAGGTCACCCATGATCACTTCATCACCGCGCTGACAGTGAACTAATGTCGCGATCAGATTCCCCATCGTGCCAGACGGGATGAACAACCCGGCCTCTTTGCCAAGCATGTCAGCAGATAATTCCTGTAATTGGTTTACAGAAGGATCTTCCCCATAGACATCATCCCCCACTTTTGCAGATGCCATCGCAGCCCGCATTTCTTCAGTTGGGAGAGTTACGGTGTCAGAGCGCAGGTCAATGATTTTCATTTTTGCCTCAAGCTTTCAAGTATTTGCATTAATTCATCTGGTAATGCTGCCTCAAAGGTTCTTGGAGCAGAATCACCCGGCAGCGTAATTGTCAATCTGGCAGCATGGAGAAAGTGCCTTTGGATTTCTATACTTGGGTGAACTCGCCCATACACCTTGTCTCCGACGATTGGGCATTTAATGAATGCCATATGCAGCCTGATCTGGTGAGTTCTGCCGGTTATTGGATGGGCTTCGATCAACGTATGCTGTGAAAAGGTTTCGAGCGTGCGATATTCAGTTTCCGCATGTCTGCCTTTACCAGGTGATACAATCGCCATCTTCTTGCGATGGGATGGATCTCTTGCGATTGCTGCTTCAATACGGCCTGTTGGTGTCGGTGGTTTGCCTTCCACTAATGCCTGGTAAATCTTAGTTACCTGACGGTTTTTAAACTGTTCTTGTAGTGCAGTCAACGTCCGGTCGTTTTTTGCCAGCACAATTAGTCCGGAAGTTTCTTTATCCAAACGGTGCACAATCCCTGGTCGGAGTTCACCGCCAATTCCCTCCAAATCCTCAAATTCCGCCAGCGCCGCATTCACCAAAGTACCGGAGGGGTGCCCTGCTGCCGGGTGCACTACCATGCCGGCAGGTTTATTTACGATGGCAAGATTCTCATTTTCGAAAACAATTGTTAACGGGATATCTTCAGCAATTAATCCCGTCGCAATTACTTCCGGGAGTATCACTTCTATCGCATCACCGGGGTTTACCAGCCATCCACTTTTGGTAATGATGGCTTCATTTACCTTTACCAGGTTGTCCCGAATCAAGGTCTGGAGGCGTGATCTCGTAAGATCCGGCATCACTAGAACCAGGAATTTATCCAGTCTTCCGCTTGTTTTGTCTCCGACCTTGAAGCTAACCACTTGTTCAGTCAAGTTTTTCGCCTTGTTCTTTTTCCGCTTCGAATAATCTTATAGCTTTTGCCTTTTTTTCGCGTTTTTCCTGAACCCACATACCGATCAATAATATTGCCACACCAACTGTGATGGAGGCATCCGCCACATTCCAAACTGGAAATGTGCCAACCGAAATAAAATCGGTGACTTGCCCGAATATAATCCTATCAATCAAGTTGCCTACCGCTCCGGCGAGCTGCATGGATAAAGCCACTCTGATCAGCCAATCTTTCCGTGAAATTGAAGGAAAGTAGTAAATAATTGCCCCGGCAACGATGACCGCCAGTACCATAAATATTGAATTAGCCCCTTTGAAAAGTCCGAAGGCAGCTCCGGTATTGTTGATATGGATGATGCGGGCATACGGTTCCAGCCATTTCCATGGCATCCATATTTGTCCAAATTCAAGGTTGGTGCGGATGATGTACTTGGTCAATTGATCCAATGTGATTAGCAAACCAGCAATTATTGCCATTAAGCCGTAAGTTCTTCCGATTTTTTTCAATACTTCCTCCCGTGTTCAGCACTCATTTTACCCTAAACAAGAAATGTCAGACAAAAGGCTCCTTTCGGAGCCTGTTCATTTTTATTGTCTTTCTAATGCAATCACAACAAGTTCGCCGTCAAATTCATCTTCAACCTGGACCCATTCTTTTGAATTTGCGCCTTCGATTAATTCAACGGTTAACGTTTCCGTCATAATGTAAGTTGAGAATTTGTGAATGGCATTAGCCAAAACAGGTGAAGCTGTGTAGACCACTTTTATCCTGTCAGCGATATCCAAATCTGCAGTTTTTCGCAGATCTTGAAGCCGCCGTACAAATTCACGCGCCAGTCCTTCTTCGATCAACTCGGGCGTAAGGTCAGTGACCAGTGCTGCTACATAAGCTCCTTCAGATGCAACCGAAAAACCTTCTTTTGCCTGGATTCTGACTTCCACTTCTTCTGGGAGCAATGTTAATTTTTCACCAGAAACACTAACTTCGATCGTGTTTCCAGAAAGCAGGTCCACGGCAGTTTTTTCCGCATTTAGCGCCAAAACCTGCTTTCGGATCTCAGGATATTTATTGCCGTATTTTTGGCCTAATTGCTTGGGCAATGGGTTCAAAGTATAGCTAACCGCTTCAGATGCTGAATTCAAAGAGCGTACATTTTTGACATTCAATTCATCTTCCAGCAGATCAGCGTACACAGTCAAAACCTTTTCTTCTTCCCGGTTCGGCAAAGCAAATGCCACTTCTGACAAAGGTTGACGTACTTTCCGGTTTGCCTTGTTACGAGCTGCATGTCCTAATGAAGTCAGCTTCATCACCAGCGCCATGCTGGCATTCAATTTCTCATCAATCAACTCTGGTGCGTACTCCGGCCATTTGACCAGGTGAACCGATTCTGCTGATTTTTGGTCGACCGAACCAGCAAGATTGAGATAGAGTTCATCCGCGATAAAAGGCATGGTCGGAGCAAGTAGTTTTGCGACAGTGACCAACGCTTCGTATAAAGTTGCATACGCAGCATTCTTATCACTATCAGAGCCACTCTTCCAGAATCGCCTTCGTGATCGGCGTAAATACCAGTTGGACAATGTATCCACAAATAGTTCGATCGGACGCGTTGCTCCCAATACATCATACGTTTCCAATGCAAAGGTCACATCCCGGACAAGCGCATGCAGGGAGGATCTTAACCATTTATCCAGTGATGAGTATTCAATTTTTGCATTCGGGTCAGGCTGCCACCCATCCAGGTTGGCATAAGTAACAAAGAAGGAATATGTATTCCAAAGGGTCAAAGTAAAGTTCCGGACGACCTCTCCAACCAGGTCGCTTGAAAAACGTCTTTCCTGCCCCGGAGGGCTTGCAGTATAGAGATACCAGCGTAAGGCATCTGCCCCATGCTTTTCAATGACTTCCCACGGGGGAACCACGTTCCCGCGCGTCTTGGACATTTTTTGTCCATCTGCGTCCAAAATTAACCCCAGGCAGATCGCATTTTTATAACTATTGGTATCAAATAGAAGCGTACTGATGGCATGGAGTGTGTAGAACCATCCGCGCGTCTGATCAACTGCTTCGCAGATGTAATCCGCGGGGAAATGTTGTTTAAACTTCTCCTCATTCTCAAATGGATAATGCCATTGGCTTGAAGGCATGGAACCAGAATCAAACCAGACATCGATCAATTCCGGTACCCGCTTCATTTGCCTGCCGCATTCTGTACATTTGAACTTGATCTCATCGACATACGGGCGATGCAAATCCGATTCCGCCAGGTTATACCCTGCTTTTTCCGATAATTCTTTCACCGATCCGATACAAACCTGGGTATGGCACGATTCACACTCCCAGATTGGCAGTGGTGTTCCCCAATACCGTTCGCGGCCAAGTGCCCAATCCACGTTATTCGATAGCCAGTTTCCGAACCGGCCAGCCTTGATGTGACCAGGATACCAGTTAATTTGATTGTTCAATTCCACCATGCGGTCCTTATAAAGGCTGGTTCGGATATACCAGGTGGGACGTGCCATATAAAGCAGCGGAGTATCGCAGCGCCAACAGAACGGATAAGTATGGACATACTGCTCATTTTTGAATAACAATCCCCGGTCTGCCAGATCTCGGATGATGTAAGGATCGGCGTCCTTAACGAATTTCCCCGCCCAGGGTTGAACGTCAGAAATGAATGTGCCATCTTCCGCCACCGTGGATAGGATCGGCAGGTCAGAATCAATGGCAACCTGCATATCGTCCGCGCCGAATGCCGGGGCGATATGGACCAAACCAGAACCATCTTCAGTGGTTACGAAAGTCCCAAGCACAACATAATGCGCGGGTTTTGTGGTGGGCAGAAAGGTGAACAATGGATTGTATTTCTTGCCCTTCAGCTGCTTACCTTTGAATCGGTCAATGACAGTTACCGCTTCATCTCCAAATAACTTTGAAAGTAGGTTCTCAGCGAGAATGAGTTTTTCAGAACCACCTTCGGGTAATTGCCGTTTTATCTTCACATAGTCAACATCTGCCCCAGCCGCAACGGCCACATTTGCTGGCAGAGTCCAGGGCGTGGTAGTCCACACCAGCAAAGAGGTTCCAGGCTCGTCAACCAGGGGCATACGCACAAACACAGAGGGATCGCTTGTTTCGCGGTACCCTTGCGCCACTTCATGATCCGATAGTGGAGTTCCGCAGCGCGGGCAGTACGGTACAACCTTGTAACCTTGGTAAAGCAAATCGCGTTCCCAAAAGTTCTTCAGGATCCACCATACGGATTCGATATATTCATTCTTGTAAGTGATATAGGCTTCTTTAAGGTCCACCCAGTAACCGATGCGGTCGGTCAACCTCTCCCACTCTTGGATGTAAGTAAAAGCCGATTCACGGCAAAGCTCATTGAATTTGCCGATTCCGTAACTCTCTATTTGCCGTTTGTTGGTAAAGCCGAGCTTCTTCTCAACCTCGATCTCTACCGGTAGACCGTGCGTATCCCACCCGCCTCGCCGTGCTACATGAAATCCTTGCATGGTCTTATAACGGGGGAAAATATCTTTAAAAGCACGCGCCAGAACATGGTGCACTCCCGGTTTACCATTAGCCGTCGGCGGACCTTCATAGAAAATGTATTCCTTTCCACCTTCTCTTTGATCCATGCTTTTATGAAAAATATCATGCCACTGCCAATGACGCAGGATCTTTTCTTCCATCTCCGTTACACTTAGTTTTGGCGAAACCGGTTTAAACATACAGCCTCCATATAATAAAAAACGCCCCTCATCAGGGGCGGAAGAATCCGCGGTACCACCCTGCTTCTCAATTAATTGAGCGCTCGGTCAGGTACACCCAAAAAGGTAAACCTGCTTCAAGTTAACGATCGAAGATTCGGCTCACTTATTAACGGTTACCCGTGTTCAGATCGCAGCTCCGGAATGATTTTCGGTCACAATCTCCTGCCCGGCTCACACTGTTCCAGGTTCGCTGTAAGGTGTAGAGTGACTTACTCGTTTCCATCAAGGCTTTTGTATCTCAATTATCCCACAATGTGAGATGAAAATCAATTTTATCTGACCACCTCATAAAATAAAGGGAGGGGTTCGACAGGTTTAGTAGAGAATTTACACGCAGCAAGCACACGTTCTTTTGCCCGCAGCATTGAGGGTTCATTCTTTGCATGCAAAGTAAACAAAACATCGCCTTTACCTACCTTGTCGCCAACCTTGTGATGCACGATCATCCCTACTGAATGATCGATTTTATCTTCTTTTTTAACACGCCCGGCACCCATTTCAACAGATGCTTCACCAATTTCCTGGGCATTTATCTCTTTCAAATAGCCAGATTTGGGCGATACGACTTCCACGATTACCGGAGCTAACTTAAATTTCCCGGGTTGATCAATAAAAGTGGGATCACCACCCTGATTCTCAACGAGTTCCCTCAATTTTGACAAGCCACGCCCTTCAGTTAAGGCATTCACAACCATTGCGCGGCCTTCCTTGAGGTTCCTGGCTTTCTCACCAATAACCAGCATGTGAGAACCAACGGTAAGGCAGTGTTCCTGGAAATCTAATGGACCTTGTCCTTTGAGTGTGTTAATCGCTTCCTTCACTTCAAGCGCATTACCCACTGCATTTCCCAGCGGCTGATTCATGTCGGAGAGCAGTGCAATCACTTTCCGCCCGCTTAATTTGCCGATTGCCACCATCAATTTGGATAACTGCCTTGCCTCGTCCAGGTTTTTCATGAAGGCACCAAATCCGACCTTTACATCCAGCACAATTGCCTGCGCACCACCGGCGATCTTTTTACTCATCACGCTCGATGCGATCAGCGGAATTGACTGAACTGTGCCAGTAACATCTCGAAGTGAATAAAGTTTGCCATCCGCGGGTGCCAAGTCCCCGCTTTGACCTGCTAGAACTAATCCCTTGGTTTTCAATAGATGGATGAACTCATCCTGTGACAGCGCGGTGCGGAATCCCGGGATGGATTCCATTTTGTCAAGCGTGCCCCCGCTGAATCCCAGGCCGCGACCTGACATTTTTCCCACCGGTAGTCCGCAAGCTGCCACCAGGGGTTCTACCACCAGCGTGGTTTTATCACCCACCCCGCCAGTTGAATGTTTATCAACCTCAATCGGAACTACATGCGAAAGATCCAATATTTCACCGGAATTCGCCATCGCCAGGGTGAGATTGGTTGTTTCCCGGTCTGTCATTCCATTTAATAAGACGGCCATCAACCAGGCAGCTACCTGGTAATCCGGAATCGACCCTGAGGTTAATCCTTTAATAAAATAGGTAATCTCTTCGGAATTTAATTCCCCGTGGTCACGTTTTTTGATGATAATGTCAACAGCATTCATGGCAGCTCCATCCTGATCTTGTTAATCCTTAAGATTTTACCATCACCGATGATAGAAAAAACCAGGTTCTTGCGAACCTGGTTGAGGATTTAGTCTTCTTTTAGCGAGATCGTTACCTTACGGTAGGGTTCCTCGCCTGTACTTTCGGTGAACACCTGTGGGTGGTCTCGTAACTCAAGGTGGATGATGCGCCTTTCGTTAGCTGGCATCGGTTCCAACACCTGCCGTCTGCCAGTCTGAATAGCCTGCTCTGCCATCCTGCGTCCAAGCTGCCTGAGCTGGCGGTTGCGGCGTTCGCGGTAGCCCTGCACATCGATCATCATGGGAACCCACTTGCCGGCTTCTTTGCTGACAATAAGGCTGCCAATGTACTGCAGCGCATTCAAGGTCTCAGAACGGCGACCTATCAGGATACTCAAATCATTACCCTGAATATCTACCAGGATAACGCGTCGGTCTTTTTCATCTTCAGGTTCAACATAGCGCGGTTCGATTTTTGCTTTCACGCGCATACGCTCAAGGAGTTCTTCCACAACAGTTTTGGTTATCTTAAGATTCTGTTTTTCTTCTTCTGTAAGAGAATCCATCTCTACGCTTTTTAGAGCAGAAATATCCAACTCATCGTCAGATTTGGTTTCACTTCCAGGGAGAAAATCAGTCTTCGGTTTGGTAGATTCTTTTACTGTAATTCGAACCCGTGCCTGCCGTCCCCCAAGGCCTAGAATTCCTTTGGACCCTGAATCTAAAATTTCAACGTCAACATCGTCTTCCGTCAACCCAAGTTGAGCTATTGCATTTTCAATAGCCTCTTCAGGAGTTGGCGCGATCATCTCAAGTGTTGTTTTTTCATCAGCCATAGCAGAACTCCGTTATTTTTTCTTGACGATCTCAGTTGGTTTCATTCCCGGAATTAGGTTCTTCCAATAGACTTTACCAGTTATTGCATATTGAGCAATTTGGACAAGGTTAGAAACGACAAAGTAAAGAGCCAAACCAGAAGAAAGTGACCAGGCAAGCCATCCCATCAGGACGGGCATGTAAAGGTTCATCATTTTAGTCATCGCTGCGCCCTGACCACCATCTCCAGGTTGTGTAGGAGGTGAAATGATTTTAGAAGAAATATAGGTTGTAATAACAACGATGATGGTTAAAACGGGGATTCCAACTCCAAAGACATACAGCCTTTCAGGCTGACCCATATCCATCCAAAGGAATTTAGTATTAAGCGGGAAAAGCGCCGAAAAATCTAACAACTTGGGGTAGATATGTCGCGACAATTTCAATAGATCGAGAGGCGCAGATGCGATACTCTGGATCAAAGCCTGGTAAAGGCCGATGATAATCGGAAATTGCAGCAAAGTTGGCAGACAGGATGAGAATGGGCTGATTTTAAGTTCCTGGTAGAGCTTCATTTGCTCTTGTGCCAGTTTTTCCTTATCGCCCTTATATTTTTCCTGGATTTCGATATAGCGCTTATTCTTCTGCAATTCTTGCATTGCCTGGGCACCCTTAATCTGTTTGGCAGTCAACGGGTACAAGACAACGCGGGTAAGAATCGTGAATAGAATAATCGCTACTCCGAAATTCCCGACTAAATGATACACGAGGAGAAGCATGTTGATAAATGGTGCAATAATAATGGTGTCCCACATAGGTCACAGTCCTTATTTTTTAGTCGAGTAATACCAGGCTTCGTTGCCGTTGAGGTCCAGGGCAATCAAAGGTTTGCTGCCCTTGTAAGCAACGATAACCATGCGGTCGCCATTGACCACTATATTCGAATAGATCGACGCAGCCTCTAAAGTCAATAATGGTTTACTTTTACCTTCAAGGTCGAAAAGGATGACTTTTCCACTTTCAGTGCCGAAGATAATTCCATCAGGAACAATTGCACCAGATCCAAGTACAGCAGATCCTGTATCAACTCCGGCGATGACTTTACCATCTGCGGCTGCCAGAATATTTACCTTACCGGTTTGATCTCCAAAGTAAAGATTTCCGTTTTGCAGAATCGGCTGCGCCCAAACACCGCCGGCTACTTTCTGAGTCCATTTTATCGAACCGTCAGAAGCATTGATCGCATAAAAATTACCGGTCAGATTACCCAAATAGACAACCCCATCAGCAAACAAAGGGCGGGCAACCAATGGTGACTTCAGGTCAACTTCCCATGCTTGTTTACCTGTATTAGCGTCAACTGCGTACAAAACATGGTT
>Ga0209800_10000905_pt1 | contig 37165 bp, 46 predicted proteins | sample Higcelweek8metaG_FD_187174 | JGI IMG/M metagenome (GOLD analysis project Ga0209800, IMG submission 187174) | Freshwater pond sediment microbial communities from the University of Edinburgh, under environmental carbon perturbations - High... | ecosystem: Environmental > Aquatic > Freshwater >...
AAACCATAAAATTTTAGGTCACTAGAATCGCGTTTTTTCATATTTTTTGTTGATTTTACTGAGTTTGAGGGTTAAAAAACTTTGATTTTTGAAGTTTTTTCATTAATTTAGTCGAAAGTCGGGTTAAGAGCATCAAATTTTGTATAAAGAAAATTAATATCATTTGTAATTTGAGGTTTTAAATTATCTTTTAAAATATTAAAAATATTAAAAAATTTAAATAATACTTCCATATCAACACACCTTCTTTTTATCTACATTAGTAGAAATTATTATTTTACACCTACAAAAGTAGGATTGTATATCTTATGACATAGAAAAAAGTAAGCGTAAAAAATTGAACGAAAAAAATTAAATTAATTAATATTTTGGAATAATATTTTTACAAAATAGATATTGTGCGTCATATGTAAATAAATAAAGAAGCTTCCTGTGAAGCATGAAAGGAAAAACTATGAAAACTATAAAAATATTTAAAATACTAATTATAACAATGGGTTTTTTTACTTTATTATTTATCGCATCCGGCAAAGCTCAAGCAGCTTCATCTATAGAAATCAAAACAATAAACACTATAAAAAACTCAGGTAATATTGCTTTTAATGTATGTTTAACAAACAAAACGTCGTCCAATATAAGTCTAAATAGGATAAAATTCAGATATTATTTTACTATTGACACCTTCAGCACTCAAGGATTTTATTGTGATTATACAAGTATTGGAAATACAAATTTAGTAAATGGAGTAGTTGTTAAATTAAAAACCATATCTGATAAAGCAGATTATTATGTACAGATTAGTTTCACTAGTACTGATGTAATAACAGCAAATTCTACAATTTATTTAAATTGCAGAATGACAAAAAGTATAGGAAATTACACAAACACAAACGACTACTCATATATTTATTCATCAACATATGTAAATAATCAAAATATTCCAGGGTATTTAGACGATGTATTGAATTGGGGAACGGAACCAGTGTTAACGATAGATGTTCCTTATATATCTATTAAATTACAAATGTATAATTCATTTACGGCATCTCCCTCAAATACAATAGGATTTAATATTAAAATTATTAATAATGGATATTATGATGTTGATATGAGTAAAGTTAATATATATTATTATTTTACGGTCAATGGAGAAGAGGATCAAAATTTTGTATGCGATTGGTCTGAGTTTGGAAAATCTAATGTATATGGTGTATTTGAGAAGATAAATTCTGAAAAAGCAGATTATCGAGTAAAGATAATGTTTAAACCAGAAGCTGGAACATTAATTGCGGGAGAAGAAAAAGAATTATATTGTAGAATACATAAAATAAACTGGACATTGTATCAAATGAATGATGATTATTCTTATAAAGATGTTTATCAGTCAATATATACGGATTGGAACATGGTTGTTTGTAAGATAAATGGAATAGAATACTGGGGAATAGATCCGATAAAAACTGTTGCTAAAATTGCAAATATAATGTATCACAAATCACGAATAATTGATAATACGTATGAATTAGGAGGAGGAATATCAGCTTCGTTAAAATTTCAATTAAATAAAACTATTTCAAATCCAGTTATAAAAATAACTTCAAGTATCAAAAAGCAAGATGGAAATAATACTGGTTTTTTATTAAAAAATATAAAAAGAGACGATTCAATAGATAAGAGATATTTTAAGGTTTATAAAAATGATATTCAGATAAATCCTACCAAAATAGGAATTAACTTTTCTGCTACGGGTATAAATATATCAATCAATGAAAGCTTCGTTTCTTTGGATACTATTCGGGTTGATTATTGGGCTAGATTATCTGCAACAAATACTGTTATTAATACTGGCGTTAAAAAATATTTAACAAATAACAATTTAAATAAAGTATTAGTTAATGTATTTTTTGAATTACTAGAATGGAAAGAGAATAATGCATTAGTAACTAACCCTTATTCTTATAGTACGGCTCCAGTAGACGAGAAAAGCAAATTCATAATGAATATAAAAATAACAGACGACAAAGATTTTTGGCTTGAATAATAGAAAGTAAGGTGTTCAATGAATATAAAACAAAAAATATTAAGTAGAAAAACGAAACAGATGTTAAAAGATTATCCTAAATGGACTTATAGAAAAATAAGAAGAATTTTAAAAGAAAGTTGGTTAAAAGATAATTTTCAATAAATATTCTCATGGCATGAAAAATAAAAAAACATCGGGAAATTTTTACGAATTACAAAATATATGTCATTACTATTTTATAATTTTGTTAATTAAAGTTCTATTAATAAGAATGAGAAAGGAAATATTTTTTATGGATAATGTAAAAATAATCAAGAAAGAAAATAATGATGATGTATTATATTTAGAGGTAGAATATATTGGTCAAGTCTATAATATAATGGTTCGGATTGATGAGAAAGATAATTGGCATTTCTTTTATGAGAATGGAGAAAAACCCAAAGATACAGATTTTGAATACAATCTAATGTGTTCACTGTAACATTAATAAATGATAGCGACACTTTTTCGAAAGATTATTCACATAACTAGTTTTACACCTTTTGAAATTTGCGTCATAATGTGGTGTTAATAAATGTTATGTATCCACTTGTGGAGCGAAAGGATGTTAAGGGATGATTTGCATGTAACCGATTGTTAGCCCCAGATAATTAATTTAATATTGTTTTTAAGTTATTAAAAAATAAGCTTCGTAGGAAGCCCTTAATAAGAGCTTTTATATCAATAATGATAGCAACTCTTATTCGAAAGATTATTAAAAAACTACTGCATTCACATGTGGTAGTTTTTTGTTTTTGATTTAAATTAAAAACATTACATTTTTTTAATTTTGTGTCATATCTTTTTTATAAATAAAATAATTACATCCATTTTTATTATGGAATGAAAGGAGATTTTAATATATGAAAACACTTACAGAAATAATTAAAAAAGAAGAAGGATTTCTCGTTTCGTCAGATACTCTTAATCATAGACATCTTCTCACGGCTTATTACGATTTATTGAACCATTATGAAATAGGGAGTGAATTAAGAGATAGAATAAAAGAGTTGTTCTTATCCAAGATAGATGAGTCTGATTTTGAACCCACTTATTATGCTCAATATCGTGGAGAGATAGACCTTAAAGATAATCAATACGAAAAAGAGTGCGAGGTCCTTATTAATATTACAGATTTCTTTAATGGGATAGCCCCAGATGGATATTATTTCGGAGCCTCAGCTGGCGATGGATCACTATTCGGATGGTGGGCTGTTGAAAAATGTGAAGTGTTTTAAAAAACAAGTGAAAGGAATAAATATTATGGAAAATATAAATGATTATAAAAAACTAACTAAGACACAGGTAAAATCACTGCTAAAAAAAGGCAAGGCTTTTGAAGGTTTTATTGTGGGAAACAAGGTAAATCCGTACCATTTTTTTAATGGTTGGCATTTGGCTTTCAATGCAAAATTTGAATCAGTTGAGGATTTAGAAAAAACAGTATCAAATTGGAATTATTATAACGCCAATAATGAGACAGGAATGTATTGTCATTACTATTGTAAATAGATAAAGTTAGAAAAAGAAGCTCCGTTACGAAGCTTCTTTTTTGATTATTAATCAACATTATTCATTTTTCTTATATGTTTTCTTATTTTGTCTATACCGTTAATCAACCAGGAGTATTTTTCTTTAACATCTACAACTTTTCCACCAAATATGTAATAATGCTCAAAAGGAAATTTTCCTTGAGGCCCTAGAAAACACTTCTGATTTCGTCTTGCTTTATACCAAATAGCTGTTAATATAATATTTTCAAAGTCTTTTTCATCTCTTTTCCCATGCTTCGCCTTTAGTTCGCTACCAACTTTTTTAGCTTGTAATCCGTGTAGCGTCCTTAATGCCTCTTTTTCTTCACAATCAGCAATCCCTAACCAGTGCCATAATGCTTCGACTGATTCAAAAAAACCATATTTTGTTTCAATCCTGAACTTATGAAAGTTACTAAGTAATCTTCCTAATTCAGTTTTCCCATTGCTGTATATATTTATATGATTTATTCCATCCATACTAGGATCTATATTTATCATTGTTAGTTTGTCGCTGACTGGTTTGATATTAATTGATTCATTATCTTCATAAAAGCAATTCGTTAGACAAAATTCATCGTACTTTTCAGGCGGTAAAACAGTATTTTTAAAACAATAATGGCATGTACCGTGACTAACGTATTTTATGCCATTATCAATATATTCAATAACTTCAACTAACCCGATCCCACAATGATCGCATTTCTCTCTTAAAAAATATGCTTTAAATTCCATAATACTCGCTCCTTTTCAATCTTGTATATTTATTCGTTTCAGATCGATATTGTGTTTTGTAGTCATTTTGTAAAATATACTATTAGGCTCTATTCCTGCTGCAATTTTAGCAAGACCGTCAGCTATTTCATTCCAATCATGTCCAACGTGAGCATCAACTTTAAAAAACTTAACTTCAATATCGGGATGATCTTTAAAAAATTTCTGCATCCATTGATAATACACTTCTGAAAAATTATTATCTCTTTTCCAATATCCTGTAGCATGATAGCAAACACCTTTGTAGTCATGGATAATTGCGACTTTTTTATAACCATTATTTTTAGCATATAGTAAAGCGTTCATTGCTCCTAAGAATTCTCCACCTATTTGCTGCATAGAAATAGCTTCGGGATTTTTTCCGATTCCATTATCCCAAAACGTAACTTTTTCATCTTTTTCACAAACTAGTCCGAAGCTATAATTAGGGATGCTTTTATTGAAACTTCCATCTACATAACAGTGTAAAAAATCTTTTGGAAGTATTTCGTCGTTTATATTCACCAAAGGGTCTTTTGTATTTAGGTACGATTCAGCTTCACCTCTAGTAGTAAAACCACTATATTCAGAACTTTTTACACCTTTTATATAAGACTCTGTTTCGGCCCATGTTGTCAATATTATATTTTCAACTGACTTCATGGTTTTTGGATCAATGCCACGTCTTACAGCATAAAAATTTTTCTTTCCCATATTTAATTCCTTCTTTCAAATCATATAGCAATATGACACATAAAATTCAATTTGTAAACCTGAAAAATAGCAAGAAGCTGGATTTTGAGGCCAGCTTTTAAATTTATGCCTTTTTTAACTCTTCTACACTTTTAATTCTTTTGCAAAATAACTTAATCAATTTTTTTAATAGAAGCCCTTAACTCATGAATTTTTTGAACTTTTTTAATCTGACATGTTATTTTGTCTTTTTTCTTTACACAGATTGCTGAAAAATAAAAGCCATCGCATTCAATCATCTCGAAAAACTCTTCATTTTCTTCAAAAAATTCCTGTTCTTTATTAATTGTATTTTTAAATATTTTTTCAACGTCATTTAAAACCGAAGCTTTAAAAGTTAATTTTAAAATAATGTTCCATTTGAATTTAATCATAATTGTGTACTCCTTAAATATAAACTCGTTTCTCAATTGTCATTTAACAATTCTTGCAAAATTAAAATGTTTCGTTATGACATATAAAATGAATTTTGAAATACTTTTTATTTTATTTTCGAAATATTGTTTTTCGGATTTACACTACTTAGAAAAAGTGTCATATAAAAAATAATTTCTATTATCAAAAATTAAGTAAAATTAAGTTTGCTGCGAAAGGAGCGGATAAGTATGCCTATACCTTGGAGTAAAAGAAAAGATAGGGTTAAATTATATGATCAAAAAATAAGAGAAGAGGGAACTCTTGCTTATTGGAATAAAAGAGCAAGATGGTTAAATTCACGAGCTATAAAAGAGTATGGAATCTTAACAGGGGTTACAGGACAGGAATTGATGGATAAATACAAAAATAGCCGTAAAAAGTGTAGATACTGCAAACAAGAAGTAATGCCTGGGGATGCACATTTTGACCACATAAAACCACTAAAAAATGATGGACAACATACTATTTCAAATATTGGAATATCTTGTCCTACATGCAATCTTTCAAAAGGTTCGATCAGTGAAAAAAAATTTAAAGAAAAGAAACAAAGAGAATTAGCGAAGGCAATGGTTTAAAGGCAATGGCTTAAAGGCTGAGAAAGGAATTTTCAATGAAAGAATTTAAAATTGAAGAAATAATTAGAAAGAAGATTGTAAAAGAGAAGAGTATATATTTCAGCGAAAAGATAGATGGGTCTATTTTTAAAAAAACAATTGAACAAAGGCTTCCTGATTACGTAGATGCAGATAATTTTAGAAATTTTATTGAAGGATTGGAAATTAATCCGAAAAAGCCATTGTCTGTTTCTGGAACAAAGGTGGTTGTAAAAATAAGTCAATGTGGAAATCCACCACCACTTGTTATTGAGGATGATTTCAGTTCAATATATTCATTTGATGATAATCTGTTCGTAAATGGACAAAACAAAATTCAATTACCTTGGAATCTTATTCGAAAGATTGAGATTTTTAAAGATGAAAATAAAATCGTTATAAATACGTAAATTAAACAAAAACAAAAGCTTTCTATTTAATAAGAAAGCTTTTGTTTTTTGCAAATATTCTTACAAAAGTCCTTGTGCGGCAGCGGAGTACCAATTGCAATCAGCTACAAGTACATGATCTAGTAGTCTAACATCAATGGTTTTTAATGCTGCCTTTAATTTGTTTGTAGTGTTTATATCATCTTGAGAAAATCTTGCAGTTCCTCCTGGATGATTATGTGCAACGATCACAACTGAAGCATCATATTTAAGAACTAGCTTTTGAACTTCTCTAGGAGAAGCTATCGATTCATTGATAGTTCCTTCAAATAACGTTTCTACCCACAAAAATTTGTAAGCATTATTTAGTAAAAGAACTTCGAAAACTTCTTTGTCTTTTGTATACTTTAATCTTTTTAGAAAATATTCTCCTGCGACATCAACATTGTCAAATACTTGGCATTCCTGAACAAAACACAAATCATTAAAATCTCTAATAAAGGATTTCAATAATTCTAGTTTCTCGTTTTGCTTATCTTTAAGAACAGTGGGGTGTTCGAAAAGAAACTTGATCCCGTATTTCTTTATCGTACTAATAGGAATACCTGTTAGCATAAATAATTTGTTTATAATATCTAATTCTATCTTTTCATAGTATTTAATCATAATAAAAAACTCCTCTCATAATTAACAGAATTGTTAATTCACCAACTCTTGCGTATATCAATTTGTTATGACACATTTTTAAATTTGAGTAAAAATAAAAATAAAATAAAAGTTTTTAAAAATTTTTTAAAAAAGTTATACGTTTTTTAAAAAACATGTCATAGATTATCAAATATTTAATTTAAAATTCTTTACGAATATGAGAGGAGAAATAATATGAATAAAGTTATACTTTTAGGAAGATTAACAAAGGAACCAGAGGTTAAACAAACAGACGGTGGAGCTACATTATGTAGATTTACATTAGCAGTACCTAGGGCTTATGTTAAACAAGGAGAAAAAAGAGAAAGCGATTTCTTTCAAATTATTGCATGGGCAAAGCTGGGAGAATTTGTTGGAAAATATTTTCATAAAGGCAGCCAAATGTCTCTAATTGCAAGACTTCAGAATAGGTCATGGGATGATGAGCAGGGTGTTAAACATTACTCTATCGATATAATTGCAGAAGAAACATATTTTGCTGGCTCAAAAAATAGCAGTGAAAACGAAGGAAATAATGAGCCAAAAAGCACAGGCGATGCAGATGATGGAAACTATTTTCAGATAACTGGAGATGATGAACTTCCATTCTAATCTTAAAAAGAAATATAAAAAACTCAGTTTCAACAGAAAACTGAGTTTTTTATATTTCTTTTTAAGATAGATTTGTAAATTAATTTTCATATAAAACAAAAAGAGCTGATAATTTATATCAACTCTTTTTGCAATCACCAATTCTGATTAAGAAGTGATCGATTAATTCTTACTTTAAGATTAAAATCAACGTTATGATAACTGCCATATGCCTCATATTCTTTTACTGTGATCGATTTATTATCAACCGCAATAACAAAATCCTCATTAAGCCCGCGAACTTTATATGTGCCGTTCTTAATGGAACTTCCCAAGAACTTGATCTGAGAGCAAATGTTAAAAAGATTATTTTTTGCCCCAGGTGCTTGTGTTGAGATTTCAAATTTATTACCGTTCAGCATAAGATTCATATTATCATCCTTTCATTCTCACAATTTCATCAAAAGATGAAATTTATCACATAACCGTTATTCAATAATTCTTAATGACACAGAAATTTAAAAGTGTAAAGGTGTTTTGTGAAAAATAAAAAATAAAAGTAAGAGATTAGTAAAACTCTCTTACTTCATTATTTTAGTGTGTTTGATTATTTTTAATTGTACTCATTACGCTACCATGTACGAAAAATACCTTTCTGGTTGTATTCCTATCATCCCAAATATCTATCCAGTAGGAAGAATTATAATTAACATTTGATTTGTTAACAAAAACAGAGAACTCAATAAAAGTATCTTGTTTTATATCTTTAGGGATAATCATCTGCCAAAAATACGTCAACTCGTTAGCTGTGGTTAAATTTAAATCTTTGAACTTCACTGCATTATTTATATCAGTATACTTAGCTGTAAGAATTCCTGAGTCGGGACTGCCATCAATTAATATAAATCCCTTGACAGTGGCTCCAGCCTTAACAGCATTATTTGAATTGCTTACTAATCCATAATAGTTAATTGGCATCTTTATCGTAGTAATATTTACATTGTTCTTTGCTAAATACTCCAATTTACCGTCACTATTCGAATCAGAGCTGCTAAAATAATAATCTCTCCAATTAAGGTCAGACATCGAAGTAACTGTAAAATCATGTATTTTGATTGTATTAACGATATATGGACCAAATATTGTGTATCTATAGTTCCCATACTCATCCTCTGCATCTACGTGTAAATACCATGTTCCTGCATCTGGTATTGGTATAGAATAATAATTATATTTACTAGTTGTTTTTGTTGCGATCCAGTCTGAAGGATCTAACCAAGATGTTGGTTTATCGGTGCTCTGCGTCCATTGATACTTGCTTGATATTAAATCATTACTTTTATCAGTAACAGTGACATTTACTTTAATTTTGTCACTTCCTTCGTAACTCATTGGATTTGCACTAATATCAGGTGGAAAATTCAATGTTGATATTTTCTCTATATAGGGTTCACTCCACGCTCCGTCAACGTCCTGCACCTGAAGAGACACATAATAATCAGAATTAGAAGCAAATGTTGTAGGTTTTCCTGAAGTCCAACTCAAATCCATAGCTTCTTTCCATTTCCAAATAACAGTTGACGTATTAATTCCCTTGTTTACTGTGGAGTATCTGTCTAAATCATATGAAGTACTTGTAAATGTAGGAATAAAACTTGTTCCACTTTCTGTTAATTTGTAAGTAAACATTGCAATTGGGGCTCTGTGAACATATAATATTATTGTTTTACTGGGTTCTCCCCATAATTTATATTCATCAAAAGCATAATGATTAAGTGGATTATCTTTAACTCTGCATTTAATTATATATTTACCTGGAAGGTTAAATGAAGTTTTTTTTGATACCCACGTATTATTATAAGATATAATTTCGCTACTATTCTCAAAATACAGCGAATGAGTATACATCCATTGTTCGCTATATTGGGGATCTTCTTCATAATCACCATAAAGTACATTATAGTCGATTGACTCATTATTAAGTATAATTATTGACGAATTTGTTTCGCTACTACCTATAAAGGTGTTTTTGAATTTAGCTTTAAGATTGTTTGATAAAAAATTCCAATCTAAGTAATTTTGTTTATTTTGAACTTTATCAAGTAAATCATCAATATCAATATCCTGAACTGCAATATCAATATACGGAGTAGTTAATTTAAAATTAAGGGTATGCTCGGGCACCATTGAGTATATAGAGAAATCTTCTCCATTTAAAAAGTCACCAAAATCACTCGTAAGATTACCAAAGCCATAATATTCTCCGTACTTTTCTCCTAATTCAAAGCCATTGTATTTTCCATCTGATATATATGAAAAATATTTTGTGTTGTTTTTATTCAGACTGTTTATGTAGGTTTTTATTGGCTCAATATCCAGAGTCTGAATATCTATATTTACTGTATCGGAAAAAGAAATATCTTTTCCAATATTGTATCGTGTGTATAAGTAGCCGCCAGTAACATCATATTTTGCTTCGGGATAAACACTGTATATTATACCGCTTTTTGTTACTAAATAACATCCATTGTATCCTTGCATTTTGTAAATAGAATTAAATTCACCCAAATAATTAGTATTGCCGCTACCATCCAAAACACGGACACTTGAATTATTAGTTTTAGAATCTGGCTTTGAAACCATATAAATATATCCAGTATATATAATACTCTCAGCGATATTAGAAAAATTACCTACTTGACTGATATTAATACTTGATAATCCTTCGCTTCGACCCCATTGGATGATTTTGCCATCATTTGTTAACGCGATGCTTTTGTCTGAGATAGTTTCAATTTGTTTTATTCCTTTGCCGGATAATTCTGGAATCTTTGTTGGGTATTGCATTATATAATAATTTGAATTTCTGTCTCTATAATTTAAGGAACTGCTATGTCCCATATAAAAAACATCATCTGCACCTGTCACTATATAACACGCAGTACTCAAATCTGTAAATATTTTTTTTATATTAGTAAATCCATTTATGCCAAATGAGATTATGTTGTTATTCTTTTGAGATTCATACGAAGTTGCACCAGCCATGAAAAAACCAAAATTTTTTATAAAAAATGTCGCATAGGAAGTAATTGCAATTTGAGAAACGCTTGAGATTGTAATGTTTTTTGTTAACGTGATCCTATTAACAAAATCTCCTAATCCTAACTGACCATATTGATTATTTCCAGCAACCCAAACGGTTCCATCTGTTTTTAATATACAAATATGTCCATTTGAAACAGCTACATCCTTGACATTATCTTCTACTTTTATAACAGAACCCCCAGGAGAGTATCCTGTTATTCCCGCATTATTAGTTCCAGTGACCCAAAGTGAATTATCTGTTTTTAAATAAAATATATTTCCGCAGCCCTTGACTATTTTTAAATTAGTTGTTTTACCTTTTCCTACTGTTACGCTATTATTGAATATTTTATAATTTAAATTATAATTTTTCTCAGCAAGCTCAGTCTTTAGTGTGTTGAACTTATTTTCTAAGGCTGCTAATTTATCCCCAGAGTAATCAGTAGAAATAACATAATCAATGTTTTTAGAAACAACTGCTTGGTTATCGAATGCAATATTATTCAATGCTTTATCTAGCTCTGTATTTGTGTAATATCTTGACTCGTAATTACTTGTAGATTTTAATAACTCATCTATTGAAATATTTTGTTGTTTTTTTGTGTCTGAAAATATAACTCCATGCGTTCCTATTTTTTCATCCTTCATAGTTTCTGGAGTTACTGCGATAAAATGTGCTTTATTTTCATCAATAAAACTTTTGATATTGTCATTTCTCATGTTGCCCAACCCATAATATTGCCCATACGACCGATTGTAGGTATTGAATGTATCATTATCCGATAAAAGCATTATGTATTTTTCTGCGTCTTTTCTCGTCGAAACACTGTTTAATTTCGAAAAATCAATTGCATACATATCACTTGTTTTATTATATAGAGTTTCACTATTTGCATATGTCCACTTATATCCATCACTATAACTAATAAGTTCTGCTTTTAACAACCAGGATGGATCTACACTTATTTTATCCCATACAAGTGTTGTATCTCTATTATTAAGATCATAAAAATAATACTCAAAATAATACTTTTGATAATTAGAAGAAATGTATTCTGCGTGTGTATAGGAATCTTTATCTCCGCTACCCTTAGAATAATCTGCCTCGCCAGTACCACCATATTTTGACGTTTTGTATTTGTGTTCAAAATAAACGTTGGAACTCTTTAAAAAAGTTGGGAGATTTCTTAAACCATAATAATCATTATTATCAGCGTATACAACGGGTTTTCCAGCTCTATATGATGATGAATGTTCGTCATCATATAGAGAAGTTTCCTCATATGGAATATTCGTTGTATACTCGTAATCGCGATAATAAGTATAAGGCCCCACTGGCCCATTAAGTTTCAATTTAAGCGTTATATACCTAGCATAATTATATTTTGTTATTGTTGGTTTCGTTACAGTGCCTATCTTAACTTTATTTCCAACAATAATATAATTAATATCAACCCCGTTATTATTTAAATTCTCGATTTTTAAATTATTGAGCTTCGTTTGTAAATCTGCGAGCTTCTTTCCAATATAATCTGTAGCTACAACTATATCGACTTTATTTCTTTTAATTACATTAAAACTTGATGTTGGAGCTTTATTAATTACCTCAATTGCATTAACTTGATAGGATTGTATTAATGATATTATTAAAATAATCGAAATGATTTTTTTAAACATACAATTACCACCTTTGATAAAATTATTTTTACTTGCTAATATGACACATAAAATTTAATTTGGAAAATTAATATTTCTCAGTTATAGCCATAATAAATTTGACACTTATAAAAATTTGTGTCATAACTCTCTATTAAAATTTAAAAGGAGAGGGATTAAAATGAGTTCAACTGCTATAAAGAATTCAGACGATTTAAAAGGACAAAATCAAAAAACTAAAATCAAAAATGCATCAAACTGCATAGATTGCATACATAAAAATTCATTAGGCTGGTGTAAATCTCACAAAGCTTGGGCTTCTCATAGAAATTCAGACTGCACAAGAAAAATACAAGGAGCAATTCAAGAAAAAAAAGAAACAATACATGGATTATTTTTTTATGAATGCATGGCTGCAAGTAAAGGAAATTCGAAATAACAAAGATATGATATGAGATATCTAATGCTTAAAAAACTATTTATAAGTATTATAACAAAAAAGAAGCTAATTTTTCATGATAGCTTCTTTTTTTTGTTTTAAAAATGTCAATTTTATATTAACACTTTTTTTAAAATACGTCATAACAGTTATATAACAACTTAATGTTTTAACCCAGATAATAATTATCACGGGTGTGAAAGGATGGTACATTATGGTTATAGTAGATAATGTTAAATTTATGTTTCCTGTTGATAAAGAAAATTTGGAAACAATTCTTAAAGTAATGACATATATACCAGCGTTAGAATTAAGCTGCGGTGTTACATTAATTAGAACTAAAAACTTTGATTTCAGCTACATTATTAACAAGAAAGGAGAAATTATCATTATTGACATCTGTAATTGTGACAATGATAACACGCCTGTGTTTGATCTAAAATCAATAGCGTGAACCTCTCCCGCTTATAGAAGATGGGCGTCTTCTCTTAGAATTGATAAAAACAAACAAAAAGAAGCTAATTACAGCTTCTTTTTGTTTGTTTTAAATTTTTGTTATTGTTTGAGTATTGACAATATACTCTTCTCCTGTTGGTGTCTGAATTACGAAATCGATTATATACGTACCAGGTTTTTCTGAATTAATGTTAACAATGTTATCCACAAAATTAATAGTTTGTTTTGCAGAATCAGGTCCAGTGATAATTATATAAATGATTTTCATTATTGATTTATCATTATCTAAAAATTCAATTTTTAATTCTTTATCACTAGTAACCTTTTTATAACCATTTTGATTAACATAAATATCAGCGACACCCATATTATATAAACTCATAGTTATTGTAGGGAATGTTGCATTTAAATTAAATTTCTTATCAGATATTGAGTTTATAAAATTCAAAAAATCGGCTTCCTTGTATTCACTTGTTGTAAACTTACATGTTGATTTAAGTTGTTTTTTTGTAACCGTATTAAGATTTGTGATGTTTTTTAACTTATTACTATAAAAACATTTAAAATCTTCAGCGCAATTCTCAATGATTGAGTCGATCCATTTTTTTGAAGCAAAATTTTCTAAGTCGAAATTAACCTCTGGATATATTGCAAGATATTTTTTCCAGAGCTCAGTATTGTGAATATAATATCCTGTAACAGTTGGAGTGAAGCTTGTGCCTAATACCTCATTGAAATATACATGACCTATCTCATGAATAAGGTATGCCATATTAGACATACTGCAAACTATAACTTCTTCCTTGCCGTCAGTATACATGCTGGAAGCATACCCACCGATGCGTTCGCTTACAAAAATATAGTTAGAGTTTGATAACGAAGTTCTTTTTTCCATCATGTAAGGCAAAATATAAATCTTCACACCAGAAGTTAAACCATTTGAGAACATTTCTGAATCTAAAATTGTTACTACATCGTTAAAAAAAGAAGTCATATCTTTTAGTGAATAATTTGTTTCGCTTTTGCTAATATAATACTGATTAATGTCTAAAATGTCGACTAGTTGCGCAGTATTATAAGTATAACTTTGAGTAGTCTCGCCCTTTTGAAGTAGATTTAATAATTTTTGTCTCTGATAGATACCATTTCTTATTAATGATATTTTAACTGATGTTACTGGATGATACACCAAAGTATTAGATTTTGTAACATATGCTGTTTTGTTTAGTTCAGAACAAGCTTTTTCAAGAATACCACATTCACTGATTAGTGTTGTAATTAATGTTGATGTTGATACAGTATCTTTAAGATCATAAATGTGCTCACTATCTGATTCGCTCCATTCGTTAATTTCATCTGAAACAATAACGTTGAGAGTGTCAATTTGGCTTTCAACTGTTGTATTAGTTAATGCGCTTACTTTTAATGGTTTTACAAGAATTCCAAAAAATAAAAATGCGATTAATAATTCTAAAAACAAACAGACATACAATAACTTTGATTTCATAGATATTCATCCTTTCATAACCATATAAAAATGATTTTTAAATTTATATTCGTTAATTGCTTATGACACAATTATAAAAACTTGTAAAATATAAAACAAAAAAATTACTTCCTTATTTTAAAGGAAGCAATAAATAGGGGGGTTATTTATGAAATTTCCGTTTCTGAATAAACAGAAAAACATACAATTATTATGTTTGAATATTAGTAGGACGGCATATCTTGCATTCCTTAATAAATAAACATAATAATATATGACATGTATTTTAAAAAGTGTAAAGCAATTTTAAAAATTTTTCAAGGTGATATAAAATGTAGTGAGTTCTAGTATAATATTTATGGATTTTAGGTGATACAAAATGTAGTCTTTGTTCATTCTCTACAACATCGGCAGAATAAAAAATACTGAACAACGCCCAATTATTTCTTTCGGATAAATTGGACTGTATTTAAAATAAAAATTAAAACAAAATTAGAACGATAAAACTATAAGTATAGTTTCTACAGAGGCATACTTAAATAAGAATAAAAGAAAAAATAAAAGAAAAGAACACAACAGAATAAAAATACCAGGATTTAGGATGGAAAGCGTATATTATATATTATTATATATTAATATATATTATAGGGGGTCTACAAACTAATAAGCGCAATACTTTTGAGACTTTAAAGTGAGAGAAAATGTAGTCTATGGTGAGAGAAAATGTAGTCTATGGTGATACAAAATGTAGTCTATGGTGAGAGAAAATGTAGTCTAAAAAAATAAAAAGCAAAATTATTTAACCAAATAAAAAATATGTGTCATTATTATTCTAAATTTTTGTTTAGGATGGGGTTATTATGATTACAAGAGAAGTTATTGCAAAATCAAATGAGCTTATTGATGCGCCGCTATATGAGAGACTAACTATTACAGAGCAGAGAATTATATTTTTTATATGTTCTCAAATAGATTTTTACAATGATACAGATTTCAAAATAATAAAGATTTCTATTAAGCAATTTGGAGAATTGATTGGTGTTGAGGGAGATAATCTTTATTCCAAAGAAAATGGTTTGGTTGCAATATGTAAAGGATTGCAAAAGAAAACATTTTCAGCTAAAAAACAAGATGGAAGCTTCCTGATGGTTCAGTGGATAAGCTCCGTTGAAATAATCCCATACAAAGGAATTATTGAAATAGAAATTTCTGAGAAACTTAAGCCGTATTTGCTTCAATTGAAAGAGAATTATACAAAATATCCTTTTCAGGAATTAATGAGATTTAAATCTGCAAATACTCTAAGGATGTTTGAAATTGTTTCGAGATATAAATTTCACAAATATAGCAGTTGGATTTCTATTTCGGATATGAAATCGTTATTAGGAATGAAAAATACCGAATACGCCGAATATAAAACCTTTAAAAGGGATGTTTTAAATCCTGCCCAAAAAGAAATATCAAAACATATTGATTTTTTTATAGAAGAGTTTAAAAAAGGCAAAAAAGTTGAAGCTGTTAGATTTGTTTATAGTAACTTATTGCCAATAAAAGACGATAAGGATAAAAATAAGGATAAGGATAAGAGTGAGAATATAAACGATATGATTCATGCATTATCTCAGAATTGGAAACAGTTATATAAAGAATGTCAAAATTTTACTTCTGAAATCGGCGAATTAAGCATGGCAGCTGCATATAAAATATTACAACATAAAACATTGAGCGAAGCATTACTGATTCAACAAAATATGATATTTTATCTTAGTATTTCTAAAAAAATAAGTAACCAAAGAATAGAAAAAGGCAAGCAAGGATTTTCATTAGTTTCTTTTTATTGTTTAGCTTGTAAGTATGGTTATGATATAAAAGATAAACTTCTTGAAGAATAAAATAAAAGATAAACTTCTTGAAGAATAAAAAGCTATTTCTATTATACGGCTGTCAAAAAATATTCAAATATGTCTAACTAAGCTATTGAACTTTATTTTTTGATTAAATGCTTCTTGTCAAAATATTATATTTATGTCATATTGTCTAAAACATTAAAAAATGTAATTTAAAATTAAAATTAAACGTCTTGAAACAGGCGTAATACTATTGCGTTGACCGAAACTTTTGCTATCAAAAGTTTCAAGAAAGAGTTTATCTAAAACAGTTTTCTAAGTAGTTAAAGAAAGGAGTTAGTGGTATGTTTTATAAAAAAATCTTAGTTCTATTTGCTTTTTTTGTAATTGTAAATTCATATTCGAATATTTTTGCGGAAAGTATTGAATGGCCTATTTATATTTATGGTACTGTCGAACCAACGATAGTGAGTTTCCAAGTACCAGTAGAAGTCTCATTTGCAATTAATCCAAATATTAACAATGGGCTCGTCTCATCAGATATTAAAATTAAAAACTTATCCACAGCCCCTTTAGATGTTGGTATAAAAAACTTTAAATATTCTGGAGGACTTTTAAATAATCCTGTAAAGATGACTGATTACACTGACGAACAATGGGTTAGTATGGGAGTAAAAGATAGTGTAAGTAAAATATCGCTATCTTTATCCCGAAATAAGATTTCAGCGTGGAATTTATCGACTGAAGAAGTGTATGAGGCTTCTGATGATAATCTTATTAAAAATATGGGTGTATTATCACCTAATCAAGAAACGATATTATCTATATCGGGAAAATATGGGAGATCTTTTTCGATATCTATTACGTCAACATACAGAATAACATTCATCTTCGGTTTATCAGATTACATACTTCCAGCTGGTGTTTATTGGGAGCCTCAGATGATTGGTAAAACCAGTAATAACTTTAATTCAGTAACATATGGAAATGGTATATTTGTGGCAGTAACTACAAATGGTGGTGTAATGACATCAATAGATGGAATTGATTGGGTAACAAGAACACCAGCAGTTAATAATATTTGGACTTCAGTGACATTTGGCGATGGTTTGTTTGTAGCTATCTCCAATACTGGTGTAGGAAACAGAGTAATGACTTCGCTTGATGGCATTAATTGGACTCCTAGAACATCAGCAGCAGATAATCAATGGACTTCAGTGACATATGGTAATGGTTTATTTGTAGCAGTCTCCAATGCAGGGGTGATGACTTCACATGACGGTATTAATTGGACTTCAAGGACTTCAGCAGCAAATAATTGGACATCGGTGACTTATGGCAATGGATTATTTGTAGCAGTTTCCAATGCAGCAGGGAATAAAGTAATGACATCAGAAGATGGTGTTAATTGGATATCTAGGGTATCAATAGATGGATCTTGGGTATCAGTAACATATGGCAATGGGTTATTTATTGCGACTGCCAATTCAGGAAAAGGCGGTATAAAAATAATGAAATCGACAGATGGAATCAACTGGACACTAGTACAAACAACATTTGCTGATGCTTTGTATTCGGTAACATACGGAAATGGAATCTTTGTAGCAGTTGGAACTACAGTTATATTCACATCAAAAGATGGGGTTAATTGGTTAAAAAGATTACAACCAGCTATGTATTGTAAATCAGTTGTTTATGGAAATGGATTGTTTGTAACAGTAGGCAATCCTACAATTTACACAGGTACTTGGAGAATAATTACATCTGGCAAAATTAATAATTAACTTAGAAATATTTTTTTGCACAATTAATAATTTGTGTCATAAGTTATTATTAAATTAATTGGAGAACTGTAATGATATTTGGCATTGTTATTATTATAATTTGGATTTACTCCATATATGTATGTCATACTAAACAATTGAGATTTTTTAAATTTATTTTAGGTACTTTTGGTTTATTTTTATTATTTAATATATTATTTTTTGATATGCTTAAATTTGGCCTTGAAACCATTTTTGATACTTTCCTATATGAATTTACATGTATAATGAATTATCTTCATGTGCCGGAGGTTGATTTGATAAGAAATACATTTCAAGGAATTTACATTAATAGATACCATTACGAAGTAATTGAAGTAATAATTGTAGTATGTCTTGCTATATTTTTTCCTGTTTACAATATAAAAAGGAAAATAATAAATATAATTCTTAGTGTAATTTATATAATAATGATAAATTTGTTTTTAATGTTTTTAGAATTATTGTTTATATATTTCTTAGATTATAGAAATGAATCAATTATTATTATTGTAATATCAAGGTCAATTTATTTTGTCTTTATAACTATGCTTTATTATAATTTTTTTACCAAACCGCATGTTTTTAGTCAAAAAATAGGACAGTTGCATTAAAGGAGAATTTGTATGTTTAATGATATAAGTGGTCATATGTATATGTGGGTTTTGTGGATAGTCATACCTCTTATTTATGAATTATTCGGTTCTGTGATAAGCTGCGTAGCATTAGTTATAAAAAAAATATTCTCCAAACAACAAATATTAAATTACCATCCAATAGTTACTATCATTGTACCTGTTTATAATTCTGAAAAGACTCTTAAATCGTGCTTAATATCCATTATTAATCAAACTTATCCATTATCTCACATAGAAGTTATGGTTGTTGATAATGGAGAATATTCAGAATTATCTTATAAGATTTTCGAAAAAGTGCAGCAAGATTATCCTGATCTGAATATAAAATTTTATTATTCAGAAAAAGGAAAATCACAAGCTCTTAATCAGGGAGTTTTTATGAGTCAAGGGAAATATATAATAAATATTGACAGTGATGGCTGGCTTGATACCGAGGCTATATATAAAATCGTCTTAAGATTTGAAAATAACTCTAATGTATCAGGTATAACTGGATCTGTTCTTATTGACTCTAGTCTTATAACTGGAAATATTATTTCTTCAACTGCTTGTAAATGTGAGTATTTTGAATATATAGATGCTTTCTTGGTGGGTAGAAATTTTAAATCTATAACTGATAATATATATACAGTCGCAGGAGCTTTTTCTGCATTTAAAAGGGAATCTTTATTTAAAACCCAATTGTATAATGGAGATACTTTGGGCGAAGATACTCATATGACTTTCCAGATAAGAAAGTTTGATGGAGGTAAGATAGAATTATGTGAAGATGCTTTCTTTTTTGTAGATCCTATTGAGAATTTTGGAAAGCTTTATAGTCAAAGACAGAGATGGCAACGTTCAGAGATTGAAGTCGCTAAATTGTTCCAGGAGTTCTATCCGAAAAGATTGTCGAAGGGGATTTTTTCATCATTCTTTAGAACTATTGTCGCGGACCATAGTATGGCAATATTAAAATCTCTTTGGATAGTTGCATCTATCTATTATTTTGTAAGTATCGGAGATTATTATAATTTAATTGGATTTAATATTTTATTATACTTGGTTTATTTAATGATAACTTTAATCCATTTTGCTTCATCATTATTATTTATTAATACCCAAAAACATTTGTTGAAATTTTCATTGAAAAATTTTCACTGTATGGTATTTATGCCATTATATAGATTTGTTTTGTATTGGATACGTGTAGCAGGAATAATAAATAGTATTAATTCTGAAGGTAAGTGGAAAGCTTTGACGCTTTATGAGGAAATTAAAATTTTTCAGGAAGCTTTTTCAGGAAATTTTAAAAAAATATTTAGAAATGCATTTGAATTTATTCGTACATTTAGCTAAATAAAAAAGAAGCTAACTACTTTCGTTGAGCTTCTTTTTTATTTAGCTAGTGGATTATTAAATTAGTTTTTAAATAAAATAATTCCTTTGAATGTAATTCCACTTTGTTGTAACCATCCGAATTCTTTTGCCAAGATACTTTCGATGCTCTCATCTTCATCAGATGTTTCTTTTAAAACATCTACATTAACTCCAATCTCGATAAGCATTTCGCTTTCTTTTTTTTCAATAATATAATTAAATACAATGCCACTACCTTGAAGCCATCCAAACTCTATAGCTAAGGCATTTTTAAGACTTTCACCATCACCAGCTTGTGTTTTTAACATATTTTCATCTACATCGATTCCAATAATCATATTCATATTTATCATCCTTTCATATTTTATGTATCTTAGAGTTGTTAGTTTTTATGTTAAAAAATCGTTTGATTTATCTTTTTACCTCTAAAACAATGTCCTGCATATCTCCATCCTTCAGGAGTTTTGCACAAAGTTGCATATGTGCCTTTCCATTTACCATCTTCAGGATCTTCTTTATGAGAATAGGGTTCTCCTATTTGAATAAGATCCGATCTATTACAAGCAGGAGGAAGTGTTTCGACAAAGTAATTTACCATTTCTTTATCAACTAAGTCTCCAATGTCAAGATATTCACTTAAATCCTTATCCCATTCTTCGTATGTTTTTACCGATGTCTTTAATATGAATAACCAATCCTTTATTTCTGGAATTTTCCAATTATTTTTCTCTATATGACTGATTAATAATTCAGATATTTGAACGATGTCGCTTCCAGACATTTGAGATTTTAAATTTATTATTTTTTCCTTCTCTTTTTCTTCTATATTTTCTATGTTTTCAATAATAGAAAATAATTTTAATGCCATATCTAAATTTTTAAATTTTATAATCATTAATTTAGCTCCTTTCATGCTCGATACAAGCAAAAATACAAATTATTATAATCTAATGACATGAAAAAAAATATTTGTAAATCAAATTCAAGGATTATACAAATAAAAATATTTGTGTCATAACAAAGTAAAATTATTATAGGGAGAATTAAAATTATGGTCAATTTATTAAAATCTAGGATTATATATATATTAAAATTATCATTCCCTGAAAAGTTTTCTGAAATAAAAGACTTCAATATAAATATTGTAAAAAAAGAACTAAAAACTAAACATGGAGATTATCGCTTAAGTCAGCGGAATAATTACGTAGGTACTATTAATATATTTAATTTAAGCTTCTCTAATACGAATACGATTTTGACTTGTCTTCATGAAATATCCCATCATGTGGTCGCTTCCTTATACTTAAAAAGCGGTCATGATAAAGATTTTTATAAAACATATAAAAAAATCATTGAAACAGCAATAGAAATAGGGTTTATAGAAAAGAAAAAAATCTTCGCTGAATGCGATTATTCCGACATAACAGTAATGGAGAGATTACTGGGCTCTTTAAATTCGAAATATAATCCTGAAAAAGATAATAGAAAAGATTTCGTAATAATAAGTGTTAAAAATAGTTTTAAAATCAGATTCAAACTTTCTTCAATGGGATACGATTTGGATGAAATCAGCAAAAGCTGGTATAAAGAAATTCAGAAAAAAGATTTAGATTCAGAAAAAACGAAGTTGCTGGGTTTAATAGATGAATATAATATTTTAATTTCATCATCAAGCAGCTTATCAATCAATACAACTTATTATATTGTTGTATCGGGAGAGGGGACAAAATTTTGCTACAAAACATTAAAAGATAATGGTTATCATTTCAATTGGTATGGGTATGATAATAATCAGTGGACTAAAAAAATAGATTCTGGGGATCTTGAAGCTGAAAACAAGTTCTTGAGTCAATTCAAAAAGATAAGAGTAGATCTGAAGAATAAAAGTAATATTAAAAACAAAGCTAGAATTAATAAATAATTTGCTTTACACTTTTAAAAAAATATGTCATATGAATATATAAAAACCTCCTATATATGTGTTTACTTCCTTGCTTAAGGAAGTATTTTTTTGCTCTTTTTTCTTTTCAAAATTCCATTATTGTGTCATAAGATAATAAATTTATAAATCAATAAACCAGAAATGGTGCGAAAGGAACAAGTGAGTATATGAAAGCACAAGAAATGTTTAAAGAAGAAGAAAAAATACATGGTGGTAAATCATATAAGAAAAGCGAACAGAGGATTATTAAGTACGGAAAAATCAATAACAATACAGCTTTTCGAATTATTCAAAGAGTGAAATGGATTGGCAACAACTCAAATATAGATGTTGAAATCTTAGAAAGAAATATAGACGGAACTTATCGCAGAACGGGTAATAGTTTTTGGCACGAAAAAGAGCCGAATGGTGGTAGATTTGTTAATAAACAATATAAAGATGCCATTGAGTATGCAAATGAATATATCAAAACTCTGAAGAGTGCGACACAAGGAGCTGATTGTGAGTGAAGGTGTATCATGGAACTACTGAAGAGTCAAAAAGCATCGTTATCCGAAAAGGTTTCAGGACGTATTATGGAAGATTTGGCTAAGCTTCATGTTTTGCTAATTCCGTATCGGATGCACAGAATTTTGGCAGTGCTATAATCAGTGTAGAAATACCATATAGTGAAATGTTAAATATTAACTATGTTGGACTGAAAAAGCTTTTTCCTGATATATCTTATGAAGAAGAAGAAGGTGTTCCATCTGTAAGAGAATTGACTCTTGTGTCTGGATATAAGGCGGTTTGCGTAAAATACGAAGATGAAACATCTGAGATTTGTGTTTATGACACAATGATAATTAAAATTTTGTAAAATAAATTAAAAAGGTTATCTTTTTTTGATAACTTTTTTAATTGTCTTTTTTACACAATGAAAATAATGTGTCATATGAGTATATTATATTAGAAGGAGATTGTTAATTATGTGGTTTCAGTTCAGTGAGGATAACTCAAAAATTATTACTAATCCATATGGAAAAAAGGTTCCTGAAATATTGCTCGATCTAGAAAATAATCCAAAAATAAAATTAATAAAAACAGATAAAAATGGTACTCTGTATTACGAGTATCGTCATGGAAAATGCGAATCGTGCGAAGGTGTAGGAACATGGCAAAAAGAGAGCATTAAAACATGCTATGCTTGCAATGGATCTGGAAAATTCGAAAACTCAAGCGTGGATGAAGATGGCGTTTGGCATTACAATACAGAAGTGTGTCTAAGATGCAATGGCGTTGGGAAATGGAAAGAAGAATATACCGTAAAATGTTATCACTGCAAAGGAAGTGGCGAAACCAAACCTGAAATATACAAAATATATACATATAAATACAGTTTCGTGCTTGAGAAAAGAAGTATAAAGACTGAAGAAAGACAAAAGAAGAGGTATAATGAGCAGTTCCTTGAAGAAAGAGGGATTAATGAAGACGGAACAACGTATATCTATCTTGGAGACACTTATCCTGTAAAGGATGAATTAATGTGCGAAGGAGCAACATATGACCGTCAGATAAGAAGAATGCATTCAAAAGAGGCAATTGAGGGTTACTCATGCGAGAAGGTAAAGATACCATTAAAAGTAGTCAATGGTTATATTAGTTACGATCTCGAATCTCCTGATTGGTTCAAAATACAATTTGCCGAAAAAACAGAAGAGTTTTTTGCAAAAAGAGGAATCAATGAAGACGGAACAACATTTATTTATCTCGGAAATGTATATCCTGTAAAAGATGAATTAAAGGCAAAAGGAGCAACATTTGATAATATCATAAAAACATGGCATTCAAAAAATGCAATAGAAGGGTATCGATGCATAAAAATTGTAGTGCCATTAAAAATATATCCAGATGGCTTCGTACGCTATGATACTGAATCGCCTGATTGGGAAAGAGTTGAATGTGTTAAGAAACAATCGTATTTCGCAGAGTTAGATCCTGATTTGGAATTTGACCCTTTTGTGTTTTATAATATTTCAGACACTAAGGAAGGAAGCTAAAATAATTAGCTTCCTTTCCTCTTTTTATTCACAAATATACCTTTGACACAATAAAAAAAATGTGTCATATGTGAAATATAATCATGAAAAAGATAATAGAAAAGATTTCGTAATAATAAGCGTTAAAAATAGTTTTAAAATCAGATTCGAACTTTCTTCAACTGGGTATTATTTGGAAATATTATTGTCTTGATTTTACAAAATGAAAATTATGCGTCATATGATATTGATAGGAGTGATTTATATGCCAAGGTTCGATGTAGAACACAAAGGGAAATGGGCTTGCTTTTCATCAATATCAGATGGGTTTGTATCAGAATTCATGGATAGAGAAAAATACGAGAAGTGGAAGAGAATTCAATATGGTCGAAATTATAGACTGATGAATGAATCTAATATTAAGACGATGAAGGAAGTTTTGTTTTCTATACATTTAAATAGAACTCGTAGAGAAGCGATAGAATGTCTACTAGAAAGCGGTTTATCAGAATTAGAGTGTGAACAAATCATATATGATATGGAGACAGATTACTATTGCCCAATACCGAAAAATGATAAATATGAGTGCCCGAATTGTGGTAGGAGTGTATTCAAGGAACAAAAGTCTTGCGAAAGCGAAGACTGTTGTCTTGAATTTGTCTGGAGAATATAAATACATCTTTACACAATAAAAAATATGTGTCATATAAGTATATACGAAAAACAAGGAGTTGTTTATATGAAGGGAATTACCCATGGAGCAATTGGACTTGCCGCAGCTTCATTGGCTCAATTATCAGTAATCGTATTGAATCCTAACGAAGCTCATATTCAGTTGTTGCCATTTGCATTATCTTATGCAGGAGCCTTATTGCCTGATATAGATACAAATAATAGTACAATCTCCAATAAACTCAATCCTTTAAAATCCAAAATGTTAAGAAAGATTATTATAACGGCTTACGTAATACTGTCTGCATATCTAATGCTGAATTTTAACCAGAAGTATTTACTTTCTATTTTAATATCTGTCGGGCTCATTGGTCTGTGTTTCGGTAGTACGAGTAAATTTAATAAAGTATTTGTTATTGCTTTATCTGCTGGAATTTGTGCTTATGGAGTATATTACAAAAGATATGATTATATTATCTCTGGCGTCTTACTTGCAACTTTATCATTTTCTCCCCATAGGGGATATAGCCATTCTTTATTAACCGTTATTGCTGTGTTTGTTGCATCTAATTCAATTTTTGGAAGAATGGATTTTGCTATATACCTAGCAATAGGCGTCTTGAGTCATTTATTGGCAGATATGTTTACAGAAATGGGGGTTGTCTTTCTTTTTCCTTATAATAAAAAAATTAAATTCCCAAAAAGAATAAAAACAGGAAGCTCTATAGAAATCATAATAACTATAACTGCTGTGGCAGTAGCATTGGTTGCGATGCTAACTGCAAATGAAATAAACCCAGTTAAACCTGAGAATATTATAAATTTTCAATCAACTGAAAACTTAAAATTGTTTTTAAAAGACACAATCATAAAATAATAGGCTATCAAGTTGATTGCTTCAAGGGTATAGTATAAAAAATATGAATGACTTTAGTGGTGATTTTGAATTTAAAATGATTGATTATGAAAATGGTGATTTTATATATAACGACACCAAATTCTCTATTATTAACTCTTCAAATTATCAAGAAAGATATTTTAGTAAAGAATAAGGAAAATTAAAACAAATAGAAGAAGAATTAAGGAATTTAGGATTTAATTCAAAACTTTTATAGCAGGAAACCCAGTTAATTATAGAGTTAGTTGATGGTAGTGGAAGGAAAAGAGTTATGAAAACTTCTATATGGCTAAATAATAAGAATCATCATTTTGAAATATTTAATACTGCTGAATGTTTATTGGAGATAGGTGAAAAATTTGTGCATTTAGGTCGTTGTAAGAAATATGATTTAGTAAGTTATAACCCTAAAAATTTTGAAAAATCTTTTCAAGTTATATATGAAGGGAAATCAAAAGAAGAAGTTGACTATGTGATTAAATTTATTTCTCATAAGTTATATGAAAAATCTCAATTATTACAACAAATTGGTGCACTAAAAAGAATGAAAAATAAAGAAGTGAATTGTATAATAGAAAAAATAAAAAATGAATTAAGGTATAACTATTTTGAAATTAACATAATTGATATCGTAGATCAATATCATAAATTAACAGGAGTAAGGGTGTAAATTTTAAGAAGGAAAAAATGTGAGAATGATAAAAAGTTTAACTAACACGCCAAGAATTCTCCCATCTTCTTTAAGTAGTGAGATGAATTAGTACTGCAAAGACTCTTTAACTTTTCTTTTACAAAATAAATTTTACGTGTCATATATAATTACAATCTCTAACTACGAAGGTGGTGAATTATGTATGTTAAAGGCTTATAAATATAGACTGTACCCAACTAAAGAACAGCAAGTATTTTTCAATAAAACATTTGGTTGTGTTAGATTTATTTACAATAAGATGCTAAATGACAGAATTCAAGCATACGAGAAGCATAAAGATAGTGGTGAAAAAAGCAAATATCCTACACCAGCTCAATACAAATCTGAATTCCCTTGGTTAAAAGAAGTTGATAGTTTAGCACTTGCAAATGCTCAACTAAACCTTGATAAAGCGTATAAAAACTTCTTCAGAGAAATCCAAAAAGGAAATAAAGACCAGGGATTCCCTAAATTCAAAAGCAAGAAAAAATACGATTATTCTTACACTACCAACAATCAAAACGGTACCATAACCTTAATTGATGGCAAAATTAAACTACCTAAGATCGGGACAATAAAAATCAAACTACATCGCAATTTTATCGGAGTGATAAAGTCTGCAACAATAAGAAAGGCTCCATCAGGCAAGTATTTTATATCTATTTTGGTTGATTCCGAAAATAAACAATTTAATAAAATTGATAATGCAATAGGAGTTGATGTAGGTATTAAAGAATTTGCAACAACATCAAATGGTGATAAGTATTCAAATCCTAAATGGCTCAGGAAGTCTGAAAAAAGACTTGCACAACTTCAAAAATCGTTAAGTCGTAAACAGTTAGGTAGTAAAAACAGGAATAAAGCTAGGCTGAAGGTTGCTAAATTACATGAGAAAATAGCTAATCAACGAAATGACTTTCTGCATAAACTAAGTACGACATTATTACACGAAAACCAAGTAGTAGTAATAGAGGACTTAAGGGTTAAAAATATGCAGCAAAATCACAAATTAGCTAAAGCTATTTCCGAAGTAAGTTGGGCTGAATTTAGACGAATATTAGAGTGCAAAGCTCAATGGTACGGAAGGAATATTGTTATCGCCCCATCTAATTATGCTAGTAGTCAATTATGTTCTGGATGTGGTTACAAAAATTCAGATGTAAAAAATCTCGTGGTAAGAGAATGGATTTGCCCTGAATGTGGACAAATCCATGATAGAGACATAAATGCAAGCAAAAATTTACTAAAATTGGCGATGTAAACTGCTATTACTGAGGTTGGAACAACCTTTAGAGCTTGGGTAAACTTGTAGCATTAGCTATATTGACCAAGAAACCATCTACCTCTTTAGGTAGTGGTAGTTCACACATAATGATACTGGAAGCTATAAAGAGTTTAAAATAAGTAAAAAAAGTTTGAAAAAATCTCCAATTATGTCGCTAGATGAATTTTTAAAATCGTATAATTCTTAATCGATAAGCATATCAGCTTCCTTCTCAGTATAGATCTTGATATATTTGTACAATGTTGATCTTCCTATACCTAACATCTTTGCAAGAGAGGAAGATGACATATTTCCATACTTACCTTGCTTAAATTTCGTGTACTCTTTTAAGAAGCTATCAGGTAATTGAACTTTTGGACGCCCAAGCTTCGTTCCTTTTTCTTTCGCAGCTGCAATTCCTTGATTTATTCTTGTTACGATTTTTTCACGTTCCTGCTGAGCCATATGTGCTTTAATTGTAATAACTATATCTATGACCATATTATAAAGAGAGTTATCACTTACTCTATTCCATTCATTTAAGTATGGCATATCCAGGACAACAATTTTAATTCCAACTTCCTTAAGTTCTTTTAATTCCCTTATAATGTCATCGGCATTTCTTCCGAGTCGGTCCAGATCAGTAACTACAAGAATATCTCCATCTCTCATTCTTTCCTTAAGCTTACAATACTCAATTCTATTATTTGCTTTTACGGTACCGCTAATTTTTTCGGTAGTAAGATTATCAAAATTGAAATTATTCTCATAAGAGTATTTCATTAACGTTAGTTCCTGTCTTTTCGTAGTTTGTTTATCTTTAGTGCTTATCCTCATATATCCAAAAATCATACAATCCCTCCACAATAATTATAACTGTCTATGAAAATATATTCAAATATAATAGACAAATTTTGTAGACTTTCTATTAATTTTTATCGGCTTAAGAATAATTTTTAATGGTTTATTTTTTGTGCATGAAAAGAATTGATTTATGGACACAGTTAACTTTTCCATTTTGTTATAATGGTGTCATATTTAAATTGATATTTTACTATTGTATTAAAACTTTTTAGTTTGTGAGAGGAGAAATCAAGAATGAGTATAATTCCAGACAATGAAATATCAATATCTATGATGGAGTCATATGGATACAAGTATGATAATAAAAATAAAATGCTTCCTCTTTTCAGAGAACGAGCGTTAGAGCTGTTTGAAAAAGGTGCAACTATTTATTTGCTGTATAGTGATAATTCTGAATCGTTGGCTGAAAGAAAAGATGAATTAAATTTTCATTTTAATTATGGAGGCATTTGCGGTATTGAAATGCCAGATTGGGAAAAATGGTTAGAATCTAGAATTTAATGGAGGAAAGAAAATGAGTGTGAAAGAAGCTAAATTGTATAATTTCTTAAAAGAGAATGAGACAGGTATATTTTATGATAGGAATACAAATGTAGCAATTGCTTATGTTCATGTTAATCATTTAGATGTACAAAAGTTTATTGAAATTGTAGGAAGCGACTGGCTTGTTGGTGGCTGCGATGTAAAACTTTTCGAACATACTTTTGTAATTGATCTTAATGATATTATTGAAAGTTTTGGACAATTATTAGAGGATTACAAAGATTGCTTTAATGAAAATGATTGGAATGAAGCTTTTGGAGCAAAAACTTGTTGCTGTTGTCAGAAAACATGTTATACCCAAGACGGAGCATCTCCTACTGTTGTATTCTCTGGTAAAAATTATAACAAAACCATTTATGACAAGGAATATATTTGCGAAGAATGTTCTATCGATTACAAAGCATATGGCTGCGGCTTTATAAAAAGGCAAGACTTATAATAATTATAAGGAGGAAGGAAATATGCACAAAAAATGGTGTGGAAATGTTTGTTCAGAATGCGAAGGATGCGAGGTAGATAATTCTATTCCTTGCAGTCCAGATTGTCAAAATCTTAATGAGGATGGAAAACCTAAAGATGTAGAAAAGTGTATAGCAGATGGCTGCGATTGCTTTGAAAAATAGTATGTTAAAAGGAAGCTGATTACTTAGCTTCCTTTTGCTATTTACTCCATTGATTACTTTTTTACAAAATATTTGAATTGTGTCATATGTAGAATATAAAGAAATGTTAAAATAATTAACTTGCAAGATGAAGATACTTTGTATATTTTAAGGGATGTGAAGTTTCAATTAGGTAATCATGAAATAGTCAACTACCCCGTGACTAAAGTCAGGGCTTGGAGTAGCAAAACTACAAAAAGCCAAGTTGACTAGCCTTAGTGCAACACCAAGTTAGCACTACGTTATTTAGGTCATAACAATCTGAAATATGTAGCCCAAGTTTCAGTCCGTTGTTATCTACTATTAAACAGTCTTAAAGGGTTAAGGACAGTGTGGTAGATGTAAAAAGCCTTTATAACATTGGCGATGGGCACCTTACAGGAGCAGTACCTGAACGGTTTAATTTTAACCGTTATAAAAACTACAAATATAACAAAGGAGGAACCAAGCGATGTTGGTCTATGTACTTAATCAAAATAATCAACCACTTATGCCATGCAAGCCACGTAAAGCAAGGTTACTCCTGCAACATAGCAAAGCAAAAGTTATTTCAAAGACACCATTTGTTATCCAATTAATTTACGGTAGCAGTGGCTATAAACAGGATATTGCATTAGGAGTTGACTCTGGATCAAAGCATATAGGTCTATCTGCATCTACAAAGAAAAAAGAATTATATTCAGCAGAGGTTGCATTACGTAATGACATTGTAGAGCTTTTGTCACAAAGGAAAGCTTTAAGACGAAATAGACGCAGTCGCAAAACACGTTACAGGAAACCAGGAGTATCTAATAAATACATAGCAAAAGGCTGGTTAGCTCCCTCAATTCATCACAAAATTAATAGTCACCTTAAAGTAGTTGCAAATACACACAAAATATTGCCCATATCAAAAATTATCGTTGAAACGGCAAGTTTTGATATTCAAAAAATATTACATCCAGATATTCATAATGAACAGTACCAACAAGGAGACCAATTAGGATTTTGGAATGTAAGGGAGTATGTATTATTTAGAGATGGATATAAATGTCAAGGTAAATCTAATTGTAAATGTAAAATATTAAACGTTCATCATATCGAAAGTAGAAAAACAGGTGGGGATTCACCTAGTAACCTTATTACTTTATGTGAAGAATGTCATAAAGAGTTTCACACAGGAAAACTTAAATTAATTTTTAAACGAGGACATTCATTTAAAGATGCTGCGTTTATGGGTATTATGCGTTGGACATTTTACAACAAACTCAAAGAGTTATATACAGATGTGCAAAATACATTCGGGTACATCACTAAAAACCAACGTATAAATTTAGGTTTATCCAAAGAACACAGGATTGACGCTTATTGTATAGTGGGTAATATTAATGCTAAAAAATTAGATGGATATTATCAGTATAAGTTTGTAAGAAAACATAATCGTCAAATTCATAAATGTACTATACTAAAAGGTGGTATTCGTAAGAAGAATCAGTCGATAAAGTATGTTTATGGATATAGGCTTTTTGATAAAGTAACTTACAATGGACAAGAATGTTTTATTTTCGGCAGACGTTCAAGTGGAAGTTTTGATATACGAAAATTAGATGGAACTAAAATATCAGCAGGAGTATCGTACCGTAAGTTACAACTTATAGAAAAATCAAAAACTCTATTAATAGAAAGGAGAAAGACTGGTTAGTTGTCGTGTCAAGAGATAACTTTCTTCCCCGTGATTAAAGTCAGGGTTCCAGTTAGTAGACACTTATGAAAATTTTTTTGATACAATCAAAAGTGAGTAAATACGGTCTTGTTCCATTGCATGATTTTGGATTTTCCTTAATTCAGGCGATAGATTGGCACAAATGGTACTATGGGAAAAGTTCTAGTTATGACTTTGTATTATCTGAAAGTATAAATCAACCCATTATGGATAATGGAATTCAATATTATTCACTAGATAATGTAGTGCCAATAGGCTCCGTAGAGTTTGTACACGGGTACCTTAAAAAATACTATAATATCGACGAGTTAAGGCCAGTAAACATTCCAAAAGAATTAATGAAGACAGAATATCTGAAGAGATGGGTAAGAATACACATTAGCGATAAAACTACTTTTAATTGCGGTAATGGCCCTATTTTTGTAAAAGATAATAGTAAAATTAAAGGCTTTACGAGTATTGTTGACCCAAATCAAGGATATGATCCTGGTGAATATTTGATTTCAGAACTTATTGAAATTGAATCCGAATGGAGATGTTTTGTTTTTCAAGGCAAGCTTGTAGGTATTCAGAATTATATGGGAGATTTTACTATGCTACCAGATATAAGACTTATAAAAGAAATGATAAAAGATTATGATAACAATCAAGTATATACCTTAGACGTTGGAATAAATGAGAATGGAACATTTATATTGGAAATTCATAAATTTTATTCCGTTGGATTATATGGATTTAGCGATTACAAGTTATTACCATTAATGTTTTCTAGGGGATGGAATGAGATTTTAAATTTGAATTTAAAATATTAATGAATTAAAAAACAAAGGAAGCTGAATGAATAGCTTCCTTATTATATGTCTTCTTGTAGTCTCTTTGCTTTGACAAATTTGATTATTTATGTCATTTGTATAAGATGTAATTTAAAATTATAAAGTCTAACTAATTCATTTATGAATAAGGAAGGAGTTCTCTATGAAAGGAGATTTAAAAAATCCATTTGCTATATTGGTGTCAACTGGAGAATTGATACATATATCTGATTTTAACGAAATCAAAGATAACTCACAACTGTGTTGTCCTGAATGTAAGAAAGAATTAATTCCAAAAGCTCTGAATTCTACAAAAGTCATTTCTCATTTTTCACATCTTACGACAGACAATTGTTCTGGTTATGAAACAGTTTTGCATATTTGGGCAAAAAACGTATACAAAGATTTAATTGGTAAAAAGATTATATTACCGAGTATTTTAAATCTATATTTAAGAAATGAAATAAGTAAAATCCAGAAAAAAATAAGCGAAATGTATGTAGATTTTAGAAAAAGTATTGAAAGTGATCTAAGAGAAAAAGGTATATGGATAAAAGGATGGTATTTTAAAAATTATTTTCCTACTACAAAGGAAGTTAACTCTTCTATTTTGTTAAGGAGCTGGATTAAACTTCAATGTGAAAAATATATTAGAGAAAAATATCAATTTAAAAAAGATCTTGAAATAGTAATAGATAAGGTTCAGATTGAGGTTAATATGAATGGTATGATTGCAGATGTTTTAATAAATGATAGATATGCCGTAGAAATATTCGTTACACATAAAATTGATTCTGAAAAAGAAAATGTAATAATAGCAAACAATATTTCTGCAATCGAAATCGATTTATCAAAACTCGGTAATGATGTTTTTGATAAAGAAAAAATAATAAGTTTCCTGACTACAGACAGTAGTAGAATGACCTTATACGGTGATTTCGTTGATTTATACGGAATGGATATCAGTAGTATATCAACTGATGAGATTATCAATTATATCTTTGAGGCAGCAAAAGAAATGTTAAATAATGAAATATTGGAAAAAGAAACATTATTTAATATTGAGAAGAATAAAGAGCTTGAAAAAATATCCCAAAAAAAGGAAGCGCTTTTGTGTTTTGACGATATTGATAATTTTTTAAATTTAGTAACTACAACTGAACCTATTGATTGGAAAATTTACAAATTATTAATGGAAGAATTATATTTAAAAGGTTTTCCGACTGGGAAAATTACAAAGCTCGGAAAATCCAATCAATTTCAGGTTGCTTATTCTTTTAATATTTCAGGAAGTATCTTAGAAATTAAAAACACTGAAAATTTGAGTAAAATGTATTATGAAACTATATTATTGGTAAAATTTAATGAATATGAAAAAGAAAGAGAGATAGTAGTTAAGATACCTAAAGGTGTTTTAAAAGATATACAGAAAAAATTAGATAATGGAATTATTTCTGATTTTTATGGATTTAAAAAAGGATGGAATGGTATTGAGCTAAAATTTGATAAAGATTAATAAAAATTAAAAAACAAAAGGAAGCTAATTTTAGCTTCCTTTTGTTTTTTGTTATGTATCAGTAACACTCCTTCATGTATTCTCTATAACACTCTGGGCAAGCATAGTATGATGGTTTTTGATTTTTTAAAGTAAGATTAAGAGCTTCTAAAAGAGCTTCGCGTTCAGATTGAAAATACACACCATTAAAACTACATCCCCCAAGTTGACAAATAGATTCATATAAAACCCAGCTACCAGAATCCTCTGTTACTTCGAAATTAATTAAATCATAGATATCCTCATTGTTTAAGGTATTTATTTTTATTAAAATAATTTTATTTAAGGTATTTATTAAATTTGTAGAATTTTCTTTAAGTAATGAATCTTCTTTATCTGAATCCGTAATCTTTATCGGATAAATTGGGCAATCGCTTGAATTTTCTTTTGTAGGGTTTTTATTTGTATTAGTTTGCTTATCTGAGTCACTATGAATTTCTTTACTTTTAAAATTAAATATTTTTCTAAAAATCTTAAACATAATGAATATCTCCTTAAAATTTTATTTATATATGACATAATTCACTTACTTTGACAACATTTTAAAAAGTATATTCGTATTTTTATTTTACAAAATTAATATTTTGTGTCATTTGTACAAAAGTAAAACGTTAAAACTTTTCTGCGAAAGAGGGTGTGAAGAGTGAGAGAATACAAAATTAAGATTTATATTAATGGAAGACATCAAACAATTTTCGGTAACGAAAAAAGTAATATACATCCGCATACTTGGGAATTATGTTTACACATTACTTCCAAGGAAGAGATGATATATGCAAGAGTAAAGACAATAACACAGCAAATGATAGATATATATAGTGGAAAGCTTCTTAATGATATTTATCCGTTTCAGAGTATAAATCCATCTACGGAAAGTATCGGGGCTATATTTTTTATCGTTTTTAAAAAAATGTTCGAAAACGAAAAGCTTATCTTGGATACTTTGGAGATAGGAGAAAATCCTTCAACAATATCTGTGATATCTAATGACAATATTTCTGAATTAATTACTGACAAATTTGATATTGATAATTTATTTAACTCTACTTCTTCGAAAGAAAAAGACATAACAATAGAAGAAAAAAAAGAAGATGAAGATTGGCTTACAACTCAAATTGATAGAGTTAAAAAAGATAATGATGATCAATGGATGCAAAAAGAGGTAGAGTATTGGAAAAAGGAAGTCGAAACAAAAGAAATTAGAAGTGAAGTAAAGAAAGAATTGAAAACAAAATTTATCGTAATCTTTGTTATTTTATTTGTAATTGCTTTTGCTGGAGCTGGATTTGTTTTTAAATTTATAGGTAGGTGAAAAAATGGAAGAAATGAAAAATGATAACTGTGATATATACAGAAAATCAGGCAACGTTTATATAGTTGGATGTGATTGCCAATTTTATCTACATACATCAGAGTGGGATTCGGAATTAGGAACAGAATACCATTATTGTAAATGTTTGAAATATGGTTATTATTGGGAAGGAATAATTTAATGAAAACACTAAGAAGCCTCCGAATAATCGACACTTCATTAGGAGGCTATTAAAAGAAAAAATTAGTAAATCGCTTTTGATGGACTGGATTTGTTTTTTAATATATATTAAAATAAAGGAGAAGATTTAAGATTATGGAAAAAGGATTATATGGTAAGTATAAAATCAAAAAGTTGACGGATCTGAAATTGATCCAAACGCAGATTATTTTGTTATGAAAGTAAAAGAGAGCAAAGAGAAGATATTGTTGCAAGAGCTGAAAAGGATATGGCTGGTTATCTCATTGTAGATGGCATATTGTATAAAGAAGCATCTGAGCCAATGTATTGTATTTATACATTTGGTCTTGGAGCAAACCACGCGAGTACCGATTTATGTGTTGTTAACTTCTATAATTCAAATATTTCAAAAGAGAGATATTTTAACGCTTTGGATTATAATAAAGCGGTAGAAAAGGCAATAGAAATAGCTACAAGGCGTGGAGATGCCAAATCTATTAATCATATCAAGAGCTTCACTGCAATAAAAGTGTATGATGAAAAATACGTGACAAGAGATCCAGAAAAAGATCATGGAGATGGAAGTGAACTTTTAAACAGTATCGAAACTGTTGTTGAAAGCTCGAAAGACACAAAAGATGCAGCACTGCTTACGATGATTTCAATGATGGTTGCAAGTAAATCAAAATAAGAAAAAATAAAAAGGGAAACGAAAAGGAAAGGAAGCTGGTCATTTCAGCTTCCTTTTAAAATATTAAAAAACAAAAGCCTCTTAAAAAAGAAGCTTTTGAAATTATTTTAATTTTGGGCTGGCATTTTTATTTCTTTGACTTTATCGCCATTGATTTGCACTTTTCGTGTAATATCTACGGAATATGCTTTTATTTTTGATTTGCTTCCGATAGCAACGTTGTCTATTCCATCTGCTATATTTGTGGTAAAGGTACAATCATTAATGCCTATGTTTATCTCAATGACGGCAAAACCATTTATTACAACTTCCAGTATATCTTTGCTGGATTTTTTTCCTGTTTTAAACTTCAACAAGAGTTCCTTCTTTTATACACTCATTTAGCATTATCTTTGATACATTCACAGCATCAAAATCAGAAGTTGCTTTATTTATCTTAATTAATTTAACACCCTTAGAAGATATATGTACCTCATACAAAGCTCCTTCGTCAACAAAGATACCTTCTTTTACCGCTTTATAAATCTTGCAATCACTTAAATTCCTCATAGCAAAATCATCCTTTCTTAGTTTACAAATTAAATTAAAACTTTCACTAATTATATTCTGTAGTATATGACGTCATTTTTTATTTTTGACAAATTATATTGAAACTTTTGCAAATTAAAGAAAAGAAAAGAAAAGAAAAGAAAAAAAAGAAAAAAAAGAAAAAAAAAGAAAAGAAAAGAAAAGAAAAGCTTTCCTTCGGATAGTTTTTGTGTCATGAGTAACCAAAGTTATTTATCGCAAATACGAAAGTATTGAGAAACGAGAGT
>Ga0209800_10000907_pt1 | contig 37160 bp, 31 predicted proteins | sample Higcelweek8metaG_FD_187174 | JGI IMG/M metagenome (GOLD analysis project Ga0209800, IMG submission 187174) | Freshwater pond sediment microbial communities from the University of Edinburgh, under environmental carbon perturbations - High... | ecosystem: Environmental > Aquatic > Freshwater >...
AAGTCCTTCGTTATTTGGGTCGATAAAAAAGTCGAAATAGTCTGAAACCCCCAAGTTGTCGCGGGTTGTAATGTAACTTTGAATGCTGTCGGGATCGTCATACAGCATGGCGCCAACATAGATGGCATTATCGTCGTAGAAAATTTGCACTTCAGTTGGCTTGTACGATGGCTTGCCGTTGTATGGCTGTAGTTGCACAAAATCGGTGGCTTTTTCTCCACTCTGATAAACTGTTTCGTCGAGAATCCCGTCTATTTTTATGGATTCATTGATCCTGGAAACCGATACCTTTTTTTTCTGGATTTGTTGTCCAAAGGCTGAAGCACAAAGAAATATAGCTACCAGTAAGATAAGTTTGTGTTTTGTTCCCATTTAAAATTTAATTGTGTTTTGTTCCCTCGGTTTAGGCTATTTTCCCTATGACGACTCTTCAAATTAAAAGTTACATGATTGCTTACTTTTTTTCAGTATTTAAATTAATTGTAAATATTTTTGACACAACCACTATGCCAATTTAGCAAATAGAACAAAATCAATTTGTTGATATAAGGTTTTCTCGTTTTGATGTATATTTATTTTACATCACCGGCAAATTTTTTTACATAATGGAACTTTTAAAACAAGTCATGGACTAAAAGATTATTTTCATTCTTTAATTAACAAAATTAAAAGTTTAATTACGTTTGTTGCATTCTCTGGTAATATTAGAAATAAAAGCAAATAACCATGATAAATTCAAACCCGCGGAAAAAGGTTTTCTTAACTTTCTTAATGTTATTTATTTTTTGCGCCAACACTTTCTCGATGGAAATTTCCGTGGAAAGAACATCAGGGTCTACGATTTCTTTAGATGTTGAACCTACTGATTTAATTGTAGATATAAAAGGGAAAATTTTTGACCAAATAGGTATACCTGTTGAACAACAAACATTAATGTTTGCTGATAAAATTCTGGAAGACACAATAGTCTTGGCTGACTATAATGTTGGAAAAGGGGATACCTTGCAATTGATAATTACCGATACATCATCGGTGCCAATTCCATTGGGAATTGTTATTTTGGCATTTATACTAATTGCAATCCTTACGGTTAGACATGCGAGGGCTAAGAGTCATGTGGCTGACTTAAAGGCTTAAAAAACATCAAAAAAAAAGCTGTCCAATTTTCTTGGACAGCCTCTATGAAAGGAAAAATTATTATTCTGATTTTGGTACAAAAACGATATCTATCAAATCGGGTTCTGCAAAAAATTTCTTTGCAAAATCTTGAATGTCTTTTAGTGTCATCGAATTTAGGATGTCTTCATAGTTCGTTTTGCTGGCAGTATTAATACCTGAATAGTAGAAACCATAAAGAGAACCTAGCCAGAAATTATTGTGTTCACGCGATTGCTCTCTGTCTTTCAACTTATTTTTTATTGTCTTGTCAAAATCAACAGCCGTTGGACCTTCGTTTATGATCTTATCAATTTCGCGATAAATGATGGCTTTCAAAGTTTCAGCCCTTAACGGATCGCAATCAAAGCTCATTTTTAATGAACCTCTGCTTACCGGAAATTGAGCAAGGCTTGAACCAATGCGTACGCCATAAGTTCCCCCTTCATCTTCACGAACGGTTTCAGTATAGCGCAAATCGAGAATGCTTTTCAGTACATCGAGGGCCAAACGGTTTTTTTGATTGAATTCTATTTCATTAGTATAAATCACATTCACGTTTGCCTTTGGAGTTGTAAGCGCAATAGGGATTACTTTCGTGGTTTTTCCGTCGGGTGTTCGTACGCCCCGGTCTTTCCATGTTTCCTCCCGTTTGGTATCGGCAAGTGAACCAAGATATTTTCCAACCATTGCTTTCACACTATCTTCAGCAATATTTCCGACGATAAAGAAGGTAAAGTCGCCTGCATCCTGCATCCTGTCGAGGTAAATTTTTTCAATATCATCAAAACGGACATCCTGGAGGAATTTTGTACTAATGCTCCTTACCCGTGGATTGTGATCTGAAGAGATGAACAACAGCGAATCCTGCATGGCCTTACGCGGATCTTTTTCCATATTGGCCACATAAGCTATGTAGCGCGACATCAGCGCGTCGTATGCTTCTTTATCAAAGCGTGGTTTTTCAAAAAAAAGATAGGTTAGCTGCATCATGGTTTCAAAATCGTTTGGTGATGATGAGCCTTTAAACCCTTCAGTCAAATCATCAAGCATTGGCGAAATGGAAACCTTTTTACCCGCCAACATTTTCTGAAGCGTGATGGCATCGAAATCACCTACGCCAAAAGACTCAATAAAATCGCCAGCCATTGCCAACGAAGGAACATACTGGTTATCCCAAAGCGATGTGCCCCCTTTGCTGTAAGCCATCAATGTAACTTCATCTTTTTCGTAATCGGCAAAACGGTAAACGACCTTCACGTTATTATCTAGTGTCCATTCAACGGCATTGAATTCATCCAACTTCTTTTCCGATTTTATTTTTGAACCTTTCAACTCTCCGCTAATCAGCGATGCTGAAGAAGCAGCATCCGTGTACGGTTCAATTTCCATCGACTCTACTTTGGCAATGATATCTTTTGCCTCTTTTTCGCCAATGTGTGTTACTCCTTCTGATGGGCCTGTTATTACAATAGTACGATCTGATTCTTTGATCCATTCTTTCGCTTTGGCTGATACCTCTTCAACCGTAATGGTTGGGATGATCTGATTGGCAAAAGCATACATAAAATCGATACCGGGATTTGGTTCTTTTGTAAGAAAACTGGAACTGATATCGCTGCAATAGCTGTCGTTATTGATTTTATCCTTTTGTTTGTATTGGCTTTCGAGATTGATCAGATAATTGGCTTTAGCCCTTTCAAGCTCGCTGTTGAGGAATCCAAACCGTTTTACTTTTTCAGTTTGAATCATGATGGCTTCAAGCGCTTTGGCCTCTTCGTTCGGATTGGCGGCAGCACCAATAACATAGGTATCGTAACCCCTAACAAAGTCGCTTTTCTGGGTATAACCATTCACAAAAGGAGGAACACCTTTTTGCATCAGTTCCTGAATTCGCATGTCAGTCATCATGCCATAAAGGGTTTCGATGTAACCTTCTCGCAGATAATTCAGATCTTTGGGTTTGCCATCTTCGTTTTCATTCAAAATGTACATCGTGATTTGCGACTGTGTGGCCTCTTTATCGGTAGCCAGCACAAAGTAGGTTTCATCATGATGGGGTATAGTGAAATCGGGTTTTTGTTTTGGATTTTGAACGGAAGGGATGGCCGAAAAACGTTCTTTTATCTTTGCTTCAACTTCGTTTACATCGATATCGCCTACAATGGAAATGGCTTGCAAATTTGTCCGATACCAATCATGATAGAAATTTCGTAACGTTTCGGGTTCGAAATACTTGATAACGGTTGTATCACCAATCACGTCGCGGACGGCATATTTCGACCCTTTAAACAATACCGGAAACCACTGGCTGCGCATTCGGAAACTGGCATTCCGGCGGGTACGCCACTCTTCCGTAATAACTCCCCGTTCTAAATTAATCTCCTTGTCGGTAAGCGAAAGGAAGTGAGACCAGTCGTGCAATACAAGCAAACAAGTATCAACCAATCCTGCATGGGTGGTGGGTACTTCACTCATATTATAAACTGTTTCGGTGAAGGCAGTGAAGGCGTTGATGTTATTACCGAATTTAACTCCGTGTTTTTCGAGGGTATTTAAAATCCCTTTTCCTTCGAAATGCTCTGTTCCATTGAATGCCATGTGTTCGAGGAAGTGGGCCAGCCCATTCTGGTTATCCTCTTCGAGTAGCGCCCCTACATTCTGGATGATGTAAAAACTTGCCCTCTCCTTTGGCTCTTCGTTATGCCTGATGTAATAGGTCATGCCATTGTCCAAAACCCCATATCGAATCTCAGGATCGGTAGGAACAGGCTGTAAAAGACCTGTTTGGGCAAAACTGAATTTTGCGATCATTGCTACAAGAATCGCAGCTATAAACATGAATAATTTACTCATTTTATTTTCTTTAGAAGTTTAGCGGGTTTTTCTGTTGCCAGTAAAAACAATCAAATATATTTGTCAATATGTATCAAAAATGCAGTTTTAATTACAACCCTTCAAATATTTATTTGTTTTTTTGTTTAGTATTAAATATTTCAATTTTAAAACAACTTGTTTATGGTTAGAAAAATTGTTTTTATATCCGTAATATTCTCTTCATTACTATTTACATCGTGCGATATTTTGCTTCAAACCGCGAATTCATATATTCAAACCGATCAACCATTAACAACAACTGAAGTTGCCAATGGTTTAAAGGAGGCGTTGAAGGTGGGAACCGATACCGCTTGTACCCGTATCGGGAAACTGAATGGTTACCTGCTCGATCAAGCCATCAAAATCAATCTGCCCCCTCAAACAGCCGAAGTAGTGAAATATGCACAGAAAGTTCCCGGATTGGACAAATTAATCAACGATGTGATTACGCAGATCAATCGTTCGGCTGAAGATGCCGCCAAACAAGCTGCACCCATTTTCAAAGATGCCATCACTTCGATGACTATTGCCGATGCCTGGGGGATACTCAACGGCGCCGATACCTCAGCAACCCATTACCTGAAACAGAAAACTTATGACCAACTTTTCAGCCTTTACCAACCGGTTATGCAAAAATCGTTGAGCAAACCAATCGTTGCCGGGGTTTCAGCACAAAAGACATGGAACGAACTTACAGGAAAATGGAATTCGTTTGCCAACTCATTTGCCGGAAAGTTACTGCAAGTAAGCCCGGTAAATGTTTCGCTCGATGAATATGTGACCCATCAGGCATTACGCGGGGCATTCATTAAGGTAGCCGATCAGGAAAAAGAGATCCGCACCAATGTGAACGCACGGGTTACTGATTTGCTAAAGAAGGTTTTTGGGAAAAGAAATTAGTCATTAGCCAATAGTCATTAGGAAATTGATGGGATTCGTTGACTAGAATCTTTAAATGACTGATCTGCAGAGGAGATTACATGTTTTTATAAGAAATTAATGGTACAGACTCACTTTTTGGAACCAATTTTATTCGCATTGATTGTTTGTCTGATGCTGAGAAATGCCTGGAAATCTCCATTGATTTCTCAAAATAATCATCTTTCATATTGCTCATTTGATGGTAATAAACCCTGATCTTTGAACAATTTCTATGCCCAAACAAGGTATTTAAAAGTACTTTATCAGATATTCCACAGGAATGGCCCAGTATGCGTATTTCGAAATCCTCAAAATCAACAAAATTTATTAGGCGCTGATAATTGTCTGATTTGGAATATCCGAACGATTTAAAATTCTGTAGAAATTCATTTCGGTTTATGTTTTCCAAATTTGAGTAGAATGGATTCATTTCATCTCCATAACCAAAAATAATCTGTTCTGGATTGTCTAATTCTCCATGAATATTTATCAGAATATCATTGGTTGAGATATAACTCTTTATCAGACTGGTATAATTGAAATTTAAGAAAAGTGATTTCGATTTTTTATGAGTTGAGATTATGTGACCAGCTATTTCTTCTATTAAATCTATATTGGGGTCTAAGCCATTAAGATATTTCATTAAAGTATTTTTTATACAATCAAAATCATGATTCAAAGTGTTTACAAATGAAAGATAAAACAGGGGGAATGATCCATTCTTAAAGCCTTTGTGATAAATACTTAATAATTCCTGAAAGTAAGCACTCTCAATGTCTACCCACCTATTTTCTCTAAAATCGGTTACTAAACTCTCTAAAAATTTATTTTTAAATTTGAAAGAACTACTTATTTCCTTTATTTTTTCAAGTAATTTCGCAATTGTTGCTATCGGTTTAAGTTGCTCATAAATACTGGAATAATTGGATTCTACAATAATTTAGTCATTTTCATATCTTATTCCCTAAGCATTTATTTTAAATGTTTCAACAATAGAATCTAACAGAAAATCATTATAAGAAGTTTTTAGACCATGAGCGAGATCAAATCCGTTTCCAATAATATATAGATAATTCATTTTAGAAAATTATTTATATTAAATGTAGAAAAATTTCTTAATCCGCTCCAAATGATTTTGGTGGCTCTACAACTTGCTTTCCAGCGAATGAGTTATCCAATCGAAATATTTAACCGTTTTCCAAGCCCGGTTTCAACCAGTTTGCAGTACGTTGAGATTTGGATGTCGCTTTGTCCCCGCTCAATTCGGGAAATATAACTTTTTTTGGTGCCAGTCTTTTCAGCAAGCTGCTCTTGAGAAAGCTTCACCTCTTGTCGCGCCTCTTTGAGCATTACTCCTAAACGGAATGCCAATGAATCAGAATCAAATTTTTCTCTGGTGGGAGTGCCTTTTTCTCCGTATTTTTCTATCAATAAATCTTCAAAGTCAGTTACATTATTCATTCCATTATTCTTCGAATCATGCGACAAAGTTAACTAATTAGTTTACGCAAGATTGAATTTCCAATGATTTTTTGTATAAAATTTTTCAGATAAATTAGATAAGTAAAGAAAGCCACCCCTGTTTCCAAAGGTGGCTAGCTTTTTATCAATTCTTCAATAGTAACCAAGAAAGAAACCTTTCCTTTTTTCTATTGACTAATGACTATTTTATTCTGGCAGTCCGTAGGTATCAACAATGTAGTCGATGTCCTTATCGCCACGTCCACTGAGGTTTACAAGGATTGATTCGCGTTGTTTTTCTTTTGCAAGTTTGATGGCAAATGCTACTGCATGGGCGCTTTCAAGTGCAGGGATAATACCTTCTTTGCGGCTTAACTGGTAAAAAGCATCAATTGCTTCGGTATCGGTTGCATCGGTATAATTGACGCGGCCTTTTTCATTCAACATGCAATGTTCAGGTCCAACTCCCGGATAATCCAATCCGCTGGCCACTGAGTATACCGGTGAAGGTTCACCATTTTCATCTTGCAAAACTTTGCATTTGAAACCGTGAATAATTCCGGTAGTTCCAAATTTCATTGAACAGGCATGATCGCCGGTTTTGTATGAACGTCCGGCAGGTTCAACTCCCCACAATTTCACCTCTTCGTCATCGAGGAAAGCGGAGAACATTCCGGCTGCATTGCTGCCTCCACCAACACAAGCGACTACATTATCGGGTAGTTCGCCGGTCATATCGAGAAATTGTTCGCGGGCTTCGATTCCCACCACGCGCTGAAAATCGCGCACCATCATCGGGAAAGGGTGTGGCCCCACAACCGAGCCGATACAATAAATTGAATTGACAGGATCAACCAGATAGGCATCAAAAGCTGAGTCAACAGCTTCTTTCAATGTTTTTAATCCATGTGAAACGGGAACAACCTTAGCGCCTAAGATTTTCATGCGTATCACATTGGGGTGCTCCTTTATAATATCAACCTCACCCATGTGAATTTCACATTCAAGACCAAAGTAGGCAGCAGCAGTAGCCAGAGCCACGCCATGTTGTCCGGCGCCGGTTTCAGCAATCAGTTTCTTTTTACCCAGATATTTGGCAAGCAAAGCTTCGCCCATGCAATGGTTTAACTTGTGGGCACCTGTATGGTTCAGGTCTTCGCGTTTCATATAGATTCGGCTACCTGCTTTTTCCGACAATCTTTTGCAGAAATAAACAGGGGTTGGCCGTCCCTGAAAGTGAGTTCGGATACTTCTTAGTTCGGAAATAAACTCGTGTGATTTGCTAATTGAGAAATAGGCATCGGTAATTTTGTCCATTTCTTCCTGTAAATGAGGTGGAACGAAACTTCCGCCAAATTCGCCAAAAAATCCCTCTTTGGAAGGAAATGTTTTAAAATAATTGCTCATTAGAATCTGATTTTATGGGTTAAGATATCCAGCTAAACCGGAAAAATTCATTGTAAAAATATTCTTAATATTGGTAATCAGGAAAAAAAGGCAACTAAAATTTAATGAAATTGATAAATGATATTCGACAACATACCCCGGCACCACTATTTTTCCCAGTTATTTTTTCCCTTCATTGATCCATAAATCCAAACGGGGAGTATCCCATGCATAAGGCTTCCCAATAATATCATAATCACCATCACCGTCGAAATCGCCAACACCTGAATTGTGTGTTCCATAGCTCGAAGCAACCTCGACCTTTTCAAAATTCAGCGTTTTATTATTTATGAGAAGAAGTACTTTGGGGTCGTTGATATCTTTGGTTTTCATTTCGGACAAGAAAATATCAAAATCACCATCTTTATCAAAATCGATTACCTGAAGGGAATGGACTCTGCGGGTAGATTTTAGCAGTATATTCGGGTTCCACGAACCATTCTCAAAGTTACACATTACAAGTGGGCCTTCGCCTTCAGCTGAGACCATAACCACTTCTGGCCTGCCACCTTCAATGAGTTGACCAACCTCAATTTTCGATGAAATGTAAGTTTTGTCAATATCGTTTTGAACGTACTTTCCGTCTTTAAAGTAAAAATACATGCCACCGGCAACAATATCATCGACGCCATCAAGGTTAATATCCGCTTTGCACATTCCCTCATGAAAATTGATGCCATGGTTTTTGAGCTCGGTACCATTGCTGTGCTGAAGCATTTGGCAATCATTGTTATAACTAAAAATTTTTGTCAAAGGCCAATCGTCTGTTTTTTCTAACTTTTCTGGTTTTTCAGCTATGTACAGGGAATTATCGCCTTGGTTCCAAAGAGCCAGTTCAATTTGCCCATCGCCATCGTAATCTCCGAAAGCAATGTCGTGGTGCAATATGGCTCCGCTCTTTTTGATGTAATTTCTTTTCCACGACTTTTCCTGACCTAAAAGTGGGTAGGGGTTTTCCCACCACCAAATTTGGTTGGTCTCATCGCTGCCAACAGCAATATCCAAATCTCCGTCTCCATCAATATCGCCAAAATCAGCAGCCTCACCAGCAAGTATTTTTCGTTTTTCAATCGATTCTTTTTCCCACTTTTTTCCACCGACGTGAGCATACATTATGATTGAAGGAGCATCGGTTTTTTCAATAATCACAAATTCGTCCTTGCCATCTTTATTAAAATCGGCAATCAAGCAACCCGTTTGTGTTGTTCCTTTGTTTGGATATTCTAATTCGCCATATTCGGTACTTAGCCTGATCCAACGATATTTGGTTACAGGCGTGAATTGTGCTTTGGCAATTGTAACAAATAAAAGCAGAGGTATGACAACAAATAAAAGCCGTTTCATTATACTAAGGTTTTAGTTAAAACGAAGTTAGATAAAAACATAAAGATAAAAAAAAGCCAGCATAGCTGGCTTCATATAGTTACTTTCCTTTGTTTATTTTTCGAATATATTGCTCAAGCGCCATAGTCATTGAAGGAGCCTCGGGGTTTGGGGCCATAATATCGAGCCTGAGCCCCGCTTCTTGAACTGCTTTGGCGGTAGAAGTGCCAAATGATGCAATTTTAATCTCATTTTGTTGAAAATCGGGGAAATTCTGAAAAAGTGATTGAATTCCCGAAGGACTATAAAAAACGAGAATATCGTAATTGACATCTTTCAAGTCAGAAAGGTCACTGCTAACCGTTTTGTAAAGTATCGCTTTTGAATAGTGAACTTTCGTTTCATCAAGCAATTGCGGAATTTCTGGCTGATGGATATGTGATAAAGGAACCAAATAGTATTCATCGAGATGTTTCTTGATGATTTCGATCAATTCGGAGAAATTTCCTTCCCCATAGAATATTTTGCGTTTTCGGTAGATGATATATTTTTGCAAATAGAAAGCTGTTGCTTCAGAAATACAGAAATATTTCAGGGTTTCGGGTACCGTAATTCGTAATTCGCTACAAATACGAAAAAAATGATCGATAGCAGTTCGGCTGGTAAAAATAACAGCAGTATGATCCAAAATATTCACCCTGGTTTGCCTGTATTCTTTTGAAGAAACACCTTCAACCTCGATGAAAGGTCTAAAATCTACTTTAATATTATTCCTTTCAGCTAATTCATAATAGGGTGACTTAGCCGATATCGGCTCTGGTTGCGAAACAAGTATTCTCTTGATTTTCAAAACCCAACTTTTAAAGGTTCGACATTACTTTTACGTTCTCCACAAAATCCTCCACACTATCAATAGGGGTAAAATTTCAAGGGTACAAAGGTATAAAATCATATAGAAAATTGAAAAAACTTTTTGAGCTATTACCTTCATGCACCTTAAAATGTTGATAATATTTACAATAACGAAAATAATCCATCCCGATATGAGTAAATATTCAGCATAAATACCTCTCATGAAAAAGAGTGAAACGACAATTGGGAACAAGATTAATCCTAAAATCCTGTTTCCTGACTTGGTATAAAATAAATATTCTTGAATTAATGGATTAACATCGAAGATGAAACCACTTAACCTATAAAGGGTATATTTTATGGCGATATAAGCTAAAAAAGCAGCCACTGATATTCCAAAAATAATGATACTGGTTTCAGGTGAGGGCTGCATGATGTAATCAATTGTTTGAAAAATCAACAATCCTGTAACTAAAAAGAAAAAAGCATCAAGCCTGAACGAAACATGCATCAAATTGCTCACTTTATCCCGAAACAAGCGGGTTGCAGTGCCTTTGTTGAAAAGCGACTGCGAAAGTTGTTCTAAATATTTCTCAGATGATGTTCTGATAGACGCCAAAATAATAAACAATACGACCAATAAAATTATGGACCAGTTTTGGACATATTGATTTTTGGGTTTTGCTTCATACCGGTATCCCGGAGGTTTTTCGGGAAAAGCTAAAGGGTTGATCAATACCTCGTAAAGCGAGTCGGTAATTGGCAGTGGTTCATTCCCATAGAAGGCATAAATTGAATCGGCAACCGGTTGAGGGTCTCTTTTATAAAATGCGTAAACCGAATCAGGTGGATTTTGGGCAGTAAATGAATCAGAGATAGCTGAGCTATCCTTAATGACATAAAAATCAACCTGTTTCAATAGTGTTTGGTCCGGCACAGATAATATCCTTTTATTTCATTATGAATGGCGCAAAGATAGTTATTATTTTTGCTCATTATTTGATGGATTTGTTGTGTTGAAAAAAAATTGGATGGAAGAGATTCATTTTGCTCCCCTTCAGGGGTATACCGACCTTGCTTATTGCAATACCCATTTTCAATTTATCGGGAATGTCGATTATTATTACACACCTTTTTTTTCGGTTGAAGACGACTTGTGTATTGATGGTGAGTCTTTTCGCGAAGGTTTGTTCATTCGAACAATTCCACAGATTTTGCCGGGCAATATGGATGAATTAAAAGTCTTGTTGAGGTTTGTTGTTGATAATCATTTTTCAACGATCAATATTAATTTGGGGTGCCCGTACCCGATGGTTACACGGAAAGGGAGGGGAGCGGCCCTAATTGAAAATCCCAATTTGGTTTCAGATATGATTCATTATATCAGCGACCACTCCAATTTAGCCATCAGTTTGAAAACAAGGCTGGGTCTTCTCGATGAAAATGCGATTTTTAAATTATTGGAAAAAGTTGGTGCTGACAAAATTCAATCGGTAATAATTCATCCCCGGATAGCGAAGCAACTTTATAGTGGAAATGCTTCGTGCATAATGTTTCAGCAGTGTAAGGAATTATTCCCTCAATTCGATTTAATTTATAATGGTGATATTAATACTTTTGAAGATTTCTCAAGACTAAAAGACCAGATTGCAGGACAGGAAAAATGGATGTTGGGTAGGGGATTGTTGTCAAATATTCTGTTAGGATGGCAGATTAAAAATAGTAGCCCAAATTTACCGGACGACTTCAATGAGATGCTGTACACGTTTGTTTTTCATTTAATCGGGAATATTGAAGGGAGCAGTAAAGATATGGGACATGCCCTGAACCGTGTGAAATCGCAATTCCTTTATTTGAGTCACTCTTTTCCAATGCAGCGGAAATTCTTTAGGACGATCCGAAAGTCAAAATCATTGATGGAAATAAAGGAATTTTTAAGTACAGACAGTTTTTGGGTTGAGTAATAGGTTGTATTAATTTAATTTGCGCCTTTCATAGCACGATAAGTTTTCATAATCTTCCATGAGTTTGGTTAGTAATAGTGCTTCCTTATGGTCGGGTGTACCGGGTTCAGCATCGCAAATTTCAAGAAATCGCATGATCGCTCTTCGGTATTCTTCTTCAGTAATTATTATCTCATGCATACAAAAAAGGTGCTCATTGTTAATTATTCTTTCCTGAATATGGATCCTGTAATAATCGGTAATTGATAGTTTTATTCCCATTGTTTGATAAATAATAGTTTAGTGGGCTTCAAGCCAGTTGTTTCCAACTCCAATTTCAACGGTGAGGGGAACTTCTATTTTGATAGCATTTTCCATCTCTTCTTTTACCAATTTTTTCAGTGTTTCAACTTCATCTTCAAAAGCATCAAAGTTTAACTCATCGTGAACCTGAATGATCATTTTAGAATTCAGATTTTCTTCTTTCATCCTTTTATTAATATTGATCATTGCCACTTTAATAATGTCGGCAGCTGTACCCTGAATTGGTGCGTTGATCGCATTTCTTTCAGCAACTCCCCTGACAACTGAATTGGCAGAGTTAATATCTACTAAGTAACGTTTTCGCCCCAACAAAGTTTTCACATATCCCAGTTTACTGGCTTCAACAATGCATTTTTCCATATATTCCTGCACTTTTGGGAACGCTTCAAAATATCCGTCAATTATATCTTTGGCTTCGGTACGCGGAATGTTTAGTCGTTGCGATAATCCAAATGCTGAGATACCATATATGATCCCGAAATTGGCGGTCTTTGCTTTTCTTCTTTGGTCTTGTGTAACCTCATCGGGTGTAATTTTAAATATTTTTGAAGCAGTAACAGAATGGATATCGATATTGTTCGCAAAGGCTTCGAGCATATTTTCATCGTGGCTGAGTGAAGCCATAATCCTCAATTCAATTTGTGAGTAGTCGGCCGATAAATATTTCATTCCTGGGAGGGAAGGAATAAACGCTTTTCTGATTTCTTTCCCGTTTTCATCGCGAATAGGAATATTCTGAAGATTCGGGTTCACAGAGCTTAATCTTCCGGTTGAAGCTACAGCCTGGTTGAATGAGGTATGTATTTTTCCTGTGCGTGGATTTATTAAATTGGGCAACGTTTCAACATACGTATTCAGAAGTTTTTTTAGTCCTCTGTATTCTAATAATTTGTCGACTATTGGGTGTTTGTTCAGCAATTTTGACAAGGTTTCTTCACTGGTAGAATATTGTTTTGTTTTGGTTTTTTTCGTGTTCGAATCAATTTTCAGTTTTTCAAAAAGAATTATTCCAAGTTGCTTGGGCGATGAAATGAGAAATTCTTCGCCTGCATAAGCGAATATCTCTTTTTCGAGTTGAATAATTTGGATTCTTAAATCGCTGGCTATACTATTCAACGCCTCCGGATCGATCTTTGCCCCTGCTAGTTCCATTGAGGTTAAAACCGGGATCAGCGGCATTTCGACCTCATAAAACAGGTTGGTAAGTTCGTTTATTATCAACTCTTTCTCGAGTTTCGATTTAAGCTGAAAAGTCAGGTCGGCATCTTCGCAGGAATAATCGACCAGTTTATCAATTTCGACCGACCGCATTGTTTTTTGAAAAACACCTTTATTCCCGATAAGATCGGTCGTGGGAACCTTCTTGTAATTGAGGTACAATTCGCACAAATAATCGAGGTTGTGCCTTAGTTCGGGTTGAATAAGATAATGGGCAATGAGTGTGTCGAACAAGGTGCCTTCGGTATTTACGCCATACTGTGCCAGCATAAGCATGTCGAATTTGATGTTTTGCCCTATTTTTTCAATGTTCTTGTCTTCAAAAAGGATTTTGAATTCCTGTACAATTTTTTTTGCTTCAGATTGATCAGCCGGTAAAATGACACAATAGGCTTCGTGTTCCCTAAATGAAAAAGAGATACAAACAAGTTCTGCAGAATGCGGATCAAGTCCGGTAGTTTCAGTGTCGAAACAAAAAGAACCGGCCACCGATAATTCAGCCCTAAGCGAAGCACGCTGTATGGGTGTTTCAATTTTATAATATTTGTGCTCGACTACTTGAATGCTATTCAGTGAATTGCTTGGAGACGCTGCCGGTGGAGTGTCGAAGATGTCGAAAAGCGAACCTTGTTGAGGTTTCTTTACTTCAGGGGGAGCTACATTTGTCTGTATTTTATTTGAAAGGGTGCGGAATTCAAGTTCTTTGTAAAGCTCTAATAAGGCAACGTTATTGGGTTCCGATAATTTCATCTGATCAAAATCGATCGACACGGGAACATCCTGGTTGATCACCACCAATTTTTTCGAAAGGTAAACTTGATCCTTGAAGGCTTCAAGGTTTTCTTTTTGCTTTCCCTTCAATTGGTCAATATTTTCATAAACGCCTTCCACACTTCCGTAATCGGCAATAAGTTTCATGGCTGTTTTGGGGCCAATACCCGGGCATCCCGGAATGTTATCTGCGGTATCGCCCATCAAACCAAGTACATCAATAACCTGAAGCGGATCGTTTATTTCGAAATTTTGCTTTACTTCTTCAATACCCCATACTTCGGGTTTGGCGCCATTTTTGGCAGGTTTGTACATGTAAACCTTTTCACCAACCAATTGAGCATAATCTTTATCGGGGGTCATCATATAGGTTAGAAAACCTTCGGATGATGCTTTTTTGGCAAGCGTGCCGATTACATCATCGGCTTCATATCCCATCAATTCAATGATTGGGATATTAAATGCCTGGATTAAACTTCGTATATACGGAATAGCTAACCGTATATCTTCAGGCATTTTTTCACGGTTTGCCTTGTATTCAGGAAACATCTCATGCCTGAATGTATCGCCGTGAACATCGAACGCAACGGCTATATGGGTTGGCGATTCAGTCGAAAGTACCTGCTCCAGTGTGGTAATAAAACCAAAAATGGCTGAAGTATTTAATCCTTTGGAGTTGTATCGCGGATTTCGGATGAATGCAAAGTAGGAGCGGTAAATAAGTGCATACGCATCAAGCAGGAAAAGCTTTTTCTCAGTAGTCGTTTCAGGTATCATAGATTTTAGTTGTCGTCAGCATCCCATTCGGCAAAAGAGCTTGCTGTTTCATAAAGTTTTATGTTCTTTAATTTTACCCCCGCAGGCAGAAGTGGGGTGATGATTTTTACAAAATGGATGACCAGATTTTCACAGGTAGGTTGAAAGTCAAACACGTGATGGCGTTCGTACATCTCATTTAGTTCCAGGAGTTTTTCGTGTGGGGCATTTTTATGAATAACAAGTGAATGGTCGAATCGATCGACGATCTCGGTTTTAACAATCTTCTTCAGATCACCGAAATCAATCACCATCCCGTTCTTTTTATCATTGTCATCCTGAGAGGGTTCGCCCAGAACAGACACATACAATTTGTAGGAATGGCCGTGTATGTTTTTACATAACCCATCATAATTCCAGAGGGCATGTGCCATTTCGAAATCGTAAAATTTTGTAACTCTAATTTTTGCCATAAAAAAGTGGTTAACATCAATGAAGATATATTTTTTAAAATAACAATGAATATTTTAAAATGTTAACCTTTTCAAGAATGTTTTTTTGTTTATTCCTCGCAGGAACAATTTTGCATACAGTCAATGATTTGACTCATAATGGTATTTTTCAGGAAATAGTACGTGTTTTTTCCTTCACGTTTCGAGCATAAAACACCCTTGTCTTTTAATATTCCCAGGTGGTGCGACGTTGTTGATTGCTCTATGCCCAAGCTTTCATGAATTTGTGTAACGGTCATTTTTTCGCCATCTTTCAGGATAACGAGAATCGAAATCCTCGATGGGTGTGCTATTGCCTTTAACTTTTCCGAAATTTTTTCTAGCTCATCGTAAGAAAAGTGTGGTTCTGCCATTTTTTTCAGGTTTATTCCTACAAATTTATAAATAATAATATAACAACACGAACGATTACCTCATTAACAATATTTTATACACTCTTTTTTTTAGAAAAAATTTTGATCATTGAATTTGCTGAAATTTATTGAATAGAGGGCAGGATTATTTTTTACTTTTGACAAATTCAAAACCTATCAATGTCGACTTTAGATCAAATAAAATTACCGGTTTCGGAGGAGTTGAAAAAATTTGACCATTTTTTTACAGATACCGTCAAGTCGGATATTTTTCTGCTTAATGTTGTTGTAAATTACATTGTTAGGACAAAGGGAAAACAGATAAGACCTTTATTCGTTTTTCTTTCTGCCAAAATGCATGGAGAAATCAACCGGAGTACTTTTTTAGCAGCAACATCAATTGAAATGTTGCATTCTGCTTCACTCATTCACGACGATGTTGTTGACGAATCGTACGAGAGGAGGGGCATGTTTTCGATCAACGCCATTTGGAAAAATAAAATTGCGGTGTTGATGGGAGATTACTTGTTGGCCAAAGGGCTTCTTGTTGCAACCCAGGATAAAGAGTACGAAGTGCTTGATATTATCTCAACTGCCGTAAAAGATATGGTAGAAGGTGAATTGTTACAGTTCAAGAAAAGCAGAAAACTTGATATTGATGAAGAAACATATTTTGAAATCATTCGGAAGAAAACAGCATCACTCATTGGTATAAGCATGGCCGTTGGGGTTCACTCAGTAACTAAAGATCAGGAAACCATTGAAAAGATGAAAGAAATTGGCATTTTGGCTGGTCTTGCTTTTCAAATTAAAGATGATATTTTCGACTATCAGGAAAAAGGAATCATTGGTAAACCTACCGGGAACGACATAAAGGAAAAGAAAATTACTCTTCCGTTGATTTATGTTTTAAAAAATTCCTCGCGCTCTGAAAAACAGCGGATTATTAATATTGTTGAGCATAAAAACAACAATAAGGAAAAAGTTGCCGAATTAATTGAACTGGTAAGGCAAAAGGGCGGGCTTGAATATGCAACCCAAAGAATGAATTATTTCAGTAATGAAGCTATAAAAAAACTGGATGAATTTCCTAAAAATGCTGCAAGTGAATCGTTGGCGCAACTTATAAATTATATAATTGTCAGAAAAAAATAAGAGCAACCAAAAGGGTTGCTCTTTTTAAATAGCCATGAAAACACAAACTTTATCGTAAGATAAATTAAATTGTCATAATTTCGATCTGCTTCTTTTCTGTTGCAATATCAATCTTTTTAGAAAAATCATCGGTCATTTTTTGAACCAGCTCAACAGCTTCTTTCTCGCCATCTTCAGACAACCCTTCTTTTAATAGTTTTTTGAGTTGATCATTTGCTTCTTTTCTCGCACTTCTGACGCTTATTTTAGCAGCTTCACTTTCCCGATTAACATCTTTTGCTAGAGCTTTTCGCCTTTCTTCTGTTAAAGGCGGTATAAAAATACGTATTATTTCTCCATTATTATCAGGGTTGAAGCCTAAATTTGCAACTAAAATTGCTTTTTCTATTACGCTTATCATCTTTTTCTCCCAAGGCTGAACCGCAATCGTCTTAGCATCAGGGGTTGTGATGCTTGCGATCTGGTTCAGAGGGGACATTGAACCATAGTAGTCAACAAATATACTGTCCAACATTCGGGTCGAGGCTTTGCCTGCCCTGATATGAACCAACTCCTTTTCAAGATGTTCAATAGCAGAATGCATATTCTCCCGGGTAAGTTCCAATATCATTTTCACCTCTTCATCCATAAAATATTGTCAATTTTGATTAACAGTAACAACAAAAATAGGAAAAATTTAAAAAGGACAAAATTGTTGCTTTAATTTTGTTTTGCAGCTTTTCTTTAAAATGAAATTATTCATTTTAAAAGGGACATCAGCATCACGATTGCTTTAGATTTATACTTTTGTTTAAATGGATGAAACGAGCCTGGTTGAAAATATCATCAAAGGATCCCGAGTACTCGTTGCGAGTTCTATACGGGAAGATAGAAATTTAAAGTACGCTTTGGCGATCCATCAGATAGTTAATGATTTAAGTTAAAAATATACGTGTGAAATCAATGCGGTTTACTTTTCTCGACATTAATTTCGCCCGCAACATAAAATAGTTTAAGTGAAAAATATTTATAATAGGCTTCATCCTGTTTCTCAATTGGCAATGGTTGCATTGGTAACGCTATTAAGCCTGCTCCTTTCAATGATTATTGCCTCTGTGTTATCGATTCCTTTTTTTGGAATTGAGAATTTTACGAAAATGATTAGCTCATCAGTTAATATCGATGAAGGAAACATCACGTTCTTAAAATTCATGCAAGTAGTACAATCAGTAGGGCTTTTTGTCATACCATCTTTGCTTCTTGCCATCATTTTTGGTGGGAGCATCTCAGGTTACTTGAAGCTGGATAAAAAACCCTATCAAACATCTATTTTACTGGCCATTTTCATCGTGTTTTTGTCAAGTCCTTTCATCAATTTTTTGGGGGAAATTAATTCCAAATTAACCTTGCCATCTGCTTTTTCGGCAATAGAACAATGGATGCGGGAGAGTGAAGATACTGCTGAAAAACTGACAAAATTATTTCTGAAAACAGATTCAATTTGGGGCTTGATGTTTAATATTTTGATGATTGGAATTATTCCCGCAGTTGGTGAAGAGTTGCTTTTCAGGGGCGTAATTCAACGAGTTTTTGTTGAATGGACAAAAAACATACACTGGGGAATCTGGATTTCGGCCATCATGTTCAGCGCCCTTCATTTCCAGTTTTATGGTTTTATTCCTCGTGCAATTCTTGGCGCTATTTTCGGTTATCTTTTTGTTTGGAGTGGAAATTTATGGCTTCCAATTTTGGCTCATTTTATGAATAATACGGTTGCCGTTATTGCGTATTATTTATATGGTGAAGGAATTTTAGCGGTCAATCCCGACGAAATAGGAACAAAGTCAAATTATAACATGGCCGCAATTATCAGTATTTTGCTTATAATCTGGTTGTTTTGGTTGTTCTATAATTTTGAAAAGAAGAAACGGTCAGAACTCAATTGTTGATTGAACAGGGATTGATTTTGTAGTTTCATTTGTTTTTTCGGGCAACGTAATTACATCGGTCTTTATCTTCTGTTCTGAAGATTTGATCTCAGGTTTTTTTTCTTTTTTCAATGGTTTAATTTCAATTTTGTTCTCTTTCACCAAGATCGGTTGTTTTGAAGGGTTCAATACTTTCAGCTTTTCACGCCTCCTGAAAACATAACAAACCCCATACTCTGAAGAATTCTCTCTCTTCTGAATTTCATCATCGGGTTGAGAGAAGGTTGACTCAACTTCATTCCAGATTTGAAGAATCACTTTGTCTGCCTCGGGACGCAATTCGTTCACCAATTTTGATGCCCGCTTTGATGTGGAAATTAAATTTTTTTGGAAATGAAAGGCGTCAGCAAATTTTTCATAATTTACTTTTACAAGTGCAATTGAGGGGTTATAGATCGGATTGCCTCCCTTTTGAATTCTTTTTTGTTCGCCTTCGATCAATTTTTTGCCCCATTCCAGTAAATTTTTTTCGGTAACCAGTGGTGGCGTACTATGGGTATAAGCCGACAAACCATAAAAATCCCTTACATCACTCTTCATTTCGCCTCTGGCAATGGCAAAATTTAGAACTTGTATAAAATGAGAAATGTAAATTCTTGCCTTTTTCAAATATTCGGTATACTCTTTACTCTTTGAAAATTGATTTTTTCTTGAAGCTTCGAGGTTTATCAAAGAATGTTGAAACTGAGGCAAAACAGTTTCAAGTGAAAGGAATGCAAGTTCGGAAAATGCACAATTAGAAAGACCTACCGACAAGCATTTCTTAAATGCTTTCTCCATGGCACGAACCCGTGCTTTATCTGTATTTGGTAAGCGACGATAAGGCATTTTTTTTCGAAATTTACTCGAATGATTTTCTTTATATACCGGAAGGCTTCAAAAATTATCAATAAATTATGAACATCGTGTAAAATGATCTGTCAGGTCATATTTTGAAAGAATTCTCTATCTTTCAGTTTTTATCATTTTTACTTTCTTATGAAGATTGAAAAACTAAAATTGATCGAAGGTTCAAAACAAGCAAAAGGAACTGCTGTAATTATTGATGTTTTCAGGGCTTTTTCTGTTTCCTGTTATTTGGTCGCCAATGGGGCCAAACGAATTTATCCGGTTGGCTCGGTCGAAGATGCATATCGTTTAAAGGCATTGAACCCCAATTTTATTTTAATTGGGGAGCGGCATGAAAAAATGTGCGAGGGATTCGATTTTGGAAATTCACCTACCCACATACTCAGAGAAAATTTTAATGGGAAAAGCATTATTCATACAACAAGTTCAGGCACTCAGGGAATAAGCAACGCAATAAATGCATCCGAGATTTTAACCGGAAGTTTTGTAAATGCAAAAGCAATCGCAACCTATCTTCGTTTAAAAAATCCACAACAGGTTTCTTTAGTTGGAATGGGATACGAAGGGCTCAGACCTTCGCAAGAAGATGATTTTTGTGCAGAGTATATTGAGAACGAACTTCTTGGAATTGAAACAGATTTTGAATCGATGGTTGAAGTATTGCGTACCGGCGATGGAGTCCGTTTGCTCGATCCAAAGAATCATGCCCATTCACCGGATACTGATTTCAACCTTTGTCTCGACAAGGATAAGTTTAACTTTGTTTTAGTTGTAAAAAAAGATGATCAGGGATTGAACTATCTTGAAAGGATTGATGTCTTGTAACTTTAAAGTTTATTATTGATTACTATTTTTTGAAGGGATAATTATGGATTACAATTTTGACGAAATAATTGATCGGACCAATACCAATTGTGAAAAGTACGATAGCCGCAAAAAGATTTTTGGGAAGGAAGATTTAATCCCGTTGTGGGTTGCCGATACCGATTTTAAAACACCCGATTTTATTGTTGATGCTGTAAAAAAACGGGCAGCCCACGAAGTTTATGGGTATCCTATCAAACCCGATTCATTTTACAAATCAATTCAGGATTGGATGTTCGGTCAGCATCAATGGAATGTTGAGCGCGACTGGATTTTATATAGTCCAAATGTCGTTGTGGGAATGGCTTCTTCAATTCTATCGATGACTAATCCCGGTGATAAGATTATCGTTCAGCCTCCGGTTTATTTCCCGTTCTTCCATGTGGTGGAGGGAAACGGCAGGATCATGACGGAGAATCCCCTGAAACTTGAAAACGGAAGGTACTCTTTCGATTTTGATGATTTGAAAAGCAAAATTGATAAACAAACAAAAATGCTTCTTCTCTGCAATCCTCATAACCCTGGTGGCAGGGTTTGGCAAAGAGACGAATTGGAAGAGCTGGCAAATATCTGTGTTGAACAAGGAATTATCGTTATTTCCGATGAAATTCATTCCGATATCATATTGCACGGGAATAAGCATGTCCCCTTTGCCACGATTTCTGAAAAGGCTTCGAAGATTTGTATTACTGCTTCATCGGCCAGTAAAACGTTTAATATTGCCGGTTTATCTTCGTCTTTCATCATTGTTTCCGACAAAGATCTTCGACTGAAATACAACTATTTCATGCAGGCAACCCATATTTCATCGGGCAATTTTTTTGGTTTGGTGGCAACTGAAGCAGCATTTACTTATGGCGCCGACTGGTTAAAACAACTCATTAAATACATCGAACGAAATTACAGCTATGTGGAAGATTATTTCAAAAATAATTTACCCCACGTAAAACCAATGAAACCCGATTCTACCTTCCTTGTTTGGATTGATCTGTCGGAATTAAATATCAGTGCTGAAGCAGCTTTTAAGAAAATGATCGAAGCGGGTGTTGGATTAAGCCCCGGTTATTTGTTCGGAACAGGTGGGCACACCTTTGTACGGCTCAATATTGGATGTCCATTGAGCGTTTTAAAAGAAAGTCTCGCGAGGATTAAAGTGGCACTGTCCGATTAATTTTTTTCTTCCTGAACAGGTTTTCCATTATTGGCTAATACAATAATATGATCCGATTTGCATTCAACTACCCCACCTTCAATTTCGAAGAAGATAGTTCTCTTATTGGAATCGATCACCTTTACTTCACCTTTCGAAAGGGAAGAAATGATTGATGCGTGTCCTTTTAAAATTTCGAAAGAGCCTTTCTCCCCAGGGACTTGTACCAGCAAAATCTCATCGTTATAAAGTACTTTGACGGGTGTTATAATTTCCAGTCGCATAGTGAAAAAATTATTTTGCTTTCGAAATCAATTGTTTTCCTTTTTCAATTGCCTGTTCAATTGTACCAACAAGCATGAAGGCAGCCTCGGGATACTGATCTGTTTCACCATCCATAATCATATTGAAACCTTTAATGGTATCTTCAATTGATACAAATTGTCCTTTTAAACCGGTAAACTGTTCGGCAACAAAGAAGGGTTGAGACAGGAACCTTTGCACCCTACGGGCACGGTGTACAACTAATTTGTCTGATTCAGACAATTCATCCATACCTAAAATGGCGATAATATCCTGTAATTCATTATAGCGTTGAAGAAGTCGCTTTACACGCTGTGTGCAATCATAATGTTCGGCTCCAACAATTTCGGGTGTTAATATCCTTGAGCTTGAATCGAGCGGGTCAACGGCCGGGTAAATACCCAATTCGGAAATTTTACGGCTCAAAACGGTTGTTGCATCAAGGTGGGCAAAAGTTGTGGCCGGAGCAGGGTCAGTTAAGTCGTCGGCAGGAACGTATACCGCTTGCACCGATGTTATTGATCCATGCTTCGTCGATGTAATCCTCTCTTGCAGAGCACCCATTTCGGAAGCTAATGTTGGTTGATAGCCCACCGCCGATGGCATTCGTCCAAGTAACGCTGAAACTTCAGAACCAGCTTGGGTAAAGCGGAAAACATTATCGATGAAAAAGAGGATGTCACGGCCTCCGGTTTTTCCGTCACCATCACGAAGACTTTCAGCGACAGCTAACCCTGACAGGGCTACCCGAGCACGAGCTCCCGGTGGTTCGTTCATCTGTCCGAAAATCATGGCAAGTTTTGAATGTTTAAGTCTTTCCGGGTCAACCTTTGAAAGGTCCCAGCCTCCAATTTCCATATCTTTTCGGAATTCCTCGCCATAATCTACGATTCCGGCTTCAATCATTTCACGTAACAGGTCATTTCCTTCACGGGTGCGTTCACCAACTCCGGCAAAAACTGAAAGTCCGGAATGGGCCATGGCAATATTGTTGATCAGTTCCTGAATAATAACGGTTTTACCAACACCGGCACCACCGAAAAGTCCAATTTTCCCTCCTTTGGCATAGGGTTCAATGAGGTCAATAACCTTGATCCCGGTAAATAATATTTGGGTCTCATTGGTGAGTTCCTTGAATTCAGGGGGATCACGGTGAATGCTGACCCCATTTTTTTTGTCGATTGAGGCAAGCCCGTCAACAGGGATCCCAGTAACATTGAGCAACCTTCCCAATACATTTTCACCACTCGGCATGATGATTGGCGAACCTGTGGCGATCACTTCAACACCTCTTCTCAACCCGTCAGTAGAATCCATCGCGATGGCCCTGACGGTCTTTTCACCGATGTGTTGTTGGCACTCCAATACTAAAGGGTTAGCTCCTTCACGTTTAATCTCAAGAGAATCGTAAATGCCGGGTAGCGATTTTTCATCGTCAAATACCACATCAACAATTGGTCCGATAACTTGTAATACTTTGCCTACAATTGACATAACATAAGAATTAGAACTTTAAAAATAGCAATTTAATTTACAGAAAAATGAAAGTACCAATGAATATTTTAAATGAAATTGAATGATTTAATTTTGACGGTCCATCAATGTTTTTGCTACAATGAGTAATCCTTCTTTTCTTACCACATCTACATTTAGTTGATCCCAACAATTTTGAGCGACCTGAAAAAAGGAATCAATTTTTTTCCGGGTAATTTCAAAGATCCCTAAATCGATAAATATTTTCTTAACATGTTCAATTTTTTCATCCCTGTCGAAATTAATTTCTTGTAACCACTTTTTTAATTCGGATAACTGATGTGTGTTGGCAAGTTTTAATGCGTTGATTAAAAGAAAGGTTTTTTTGTTTGAAACAATATCACCTCCAATATTTTTCCCGAAAGTATCTTGTTCTCCAAATGTGTCAAGCAAATCATCCTGGAGCTGAAAAGCAAGCCCCAAATTATATCCCATTTCGTATAGTAGTTCAGCATCTTTCTCAGGGGCGTCGGCGATAATAGCTCCCAATTTAAGGCTTGCTGCCAACAATATTGCGGTCTTTAAGCCAATCATGTTGATATACTCGTCAACCGTAACATCATTTTTGGTCTCGTAATCCATATCGAATTGCTGGCCTTCACAGATTCTCAAAGCCGTGAGGGTATACAAATCGATTATTTCTTTTCGGTTGTCGGAGTTATATTTCGTTATGTATTCATACGAAAGAATCGACATGGCATCGCCTGATAGTATAGCTGCGTTATTCGAGTATTTAACATGAACGGTTTCAAGATTTCTGCGCAAACCTGCATCATCCATTATATCGTCGTGAAGTAAGGTGAAGTTGTGGAAAAGTTCAATGGCGCAGGCGGCAGGCAATGCTTTTTCCAGATCGGATTTGAACATTTTGTATGCCATTAAAAGTAATACCGGTCTTATTCTTTTTCCTCCCATATTTAGGGAATAAATAACCGGTTCATAAAGATTTTTTGGCACCCGCTTTCCTATCTGCTCAATTTCTCCAGTCAGATTGCGTGAGAAAAAATCGAATATTGTTTCGAATTGGGTCATCCTTCTATTTATTAAGTTCACTCCCGAAAAAAACAGGTCTCGGGATGTTTCCGAAAATACGATTAATCGACGATTTAAGCAAAAGGAAAAAGAAAGTTAATAGCCATGTACTCATTTCTTATAATGAATATTAATTTTGTCTGTCAAGCGATAGAAATGTATGTCTGAAATATTCCTTTTATTAGCAATTGCCGGATCAACCGCATTATTCCTGTACGGGCTTAAGTTGATGAGCGAATCGTTGCAAAAAGTGATGGGGCAATGGTTACAGATCATTCTTTCGTCAATCTCTTCGAATAAGGCTAAAGGTGTATTAACCGGAATCTTCATTACTGCTCTGATTCAATCATCTTCAGCGACAACCGTAATGGTGGTAAGTTTTGTAAACGCGGGCATGTTGAGACTGACCGAAGCCCTTTGTGTAATCATGGGAGCCAATATCGGAACAACACTTACCGCGTGGTTAATAGCGATCTTCGGATTTGAGATGAATTTTACTCCATTCACATTGCCATTAATTGGTGTTGGAATTCCACTGATATTTTCAAATAACCGGAAAGTCAAAAACTGGGGTGAAATGCTGTTGGGATTTTCATTGTTGTTTATTTCACTCGAATTCTTGAAAAATACCATTCCTGCGGTTTCCGATTCGTGGTTAACTGATTCAATTACGTTTATTAAATCGTTGCCTTACTTTTCTTACATCTCATTTTTTATTTTCGGAACGATCTTTACAATACTGGTAAGATCATCGAATGCAATTTTTGCGCTGATTTTGGTTCTTTGCCATCAGGGCTGGATTTCTTTTGATCTGGGTGTAGCGATGGTTCTGGGTGTAAATGTTGGGACGACCATTGGTGCTATCAATGCTGCCAGAATAGCTAACGTTACAGCCAAGAGGGCTGCTTATGCCCGTCTGCTTTTTAATCTTTTCGGAACCGTTTGGGCGATTTCGATTTTTCCGTATCTGATAAAAGGGATGGTCTTTATCTCATCGGTTGTTGGTATTGGAGATCCGTTGAATAGCCCGGAATCTGTGCCACTTTCATTAGCATTATTCCATACGCTGTTCAATGTGTTGAATACAGTAATCCTGATACAGTTTTTGAATAAAATTTCCAAGTTGGTGATGAAAAAGATACCTGTTGGATCAAATTCAGAGAGCGAATTTAAGTTGACTCACATCAAAATAGGTTTGTTGTCAACACCCGATGCTTCACTATTTCAGGCAAAGCGTGAAACCATTGTTTTTGCTGAAAATGTAAGGAAAATGTTCCGAAACATCGAAAAGATTTTATTTGAGAAGAACGACAAGGAATATTTAGTGCTGAAGGAAAAAATTGAGGCTAAAGATGTTTTTTCTGATAGGATTGAGAAAGAAATTGCAAACTATCTAACCAAAGTGAGCGAAGGCCGGTTGAGTGAAATAAGTTCGAAGAGACTCAGGGCTCTATATGAAATAATTGCTGATGTTGAGAGTATTGCAGACTCTTGTATGAACATGTTAAACATTATCGAAAGGAAAAGAGCACGGAAAATCGATTTTCCCGAGCCGATCAACAATAATATTCAGCTCATGTTCAATATGGTTCAGGAAGCGCTCGATACAATGGTTACCTTACTAACTCACGAAGAAAATCTCCCGTTGAGCATGGCCCAGGAAACCGAAAAGGAGATAAATAATTTTAGGGATATCCTGAAAAGCGAACACCTCGACAACCTTGAAAAAGGCGTTTACAACTATGATGCCGGCATTCTTTATAACGATATTATTTCACAATGTGAACGCATTGGTGATTTTGCCATTAATATTGACAAATCGTACAAATTATTATTTTGATTTCGCCTGAATTTTAGGACTGTATTGCACTATTTCTTTACGAGTCCATTCTTTGTTGAGAATATCAATGGCTTTTTGAACGGTATTGTCAATTTCAAAAATAATTGGATAAAAGCCCTTGTCACCAATAATATTTCGTGCAATTAAGGCGTATAGCTGTTTTTCAATGAGTTCTTTCGATTCGTTAAATTCTTTATTGCTATAGCTAATTCCCGATGATTTTATTTGATCAACCAATTGATTAAATACCTTCTTTTCAATCAGATAATCTTCAATGTTTTTGTGATCATTCAACGATTTTAATTTCGAGCGGTTTTGATCGGCATATTTAAATGCAAAGGTATAAACCAGATTTTTAGAGACGACCGACGTGTAAAATGAGTTAACCCCATTCGTATCAGCTGGAACAAAGAAATCAGGCATAATACCTCCACCTCCGTATACCAGTCTGCCTCCGGAAGTATAATACTTAAGGCTATCTTTAAAATGAATGCTGTCTACTTGCGTCATTTCGTCATGTTTCATCCTGTTGTAAAGATCCATGCGGTAAGCTTCATTCCCATCCTTGTACGATTTTTGAATACTACGTCCGCTAGGGGTATAGAAGCGAGCTACGGTAAGCCTTAAGGCAGATCCATCGATAAAGGGAATCTGTTCCTGAACAAGTCCCTTTCCAAATGAACGTCGGCCAACAATCAGTCCCCTGTCGTTATCTTGGATTGCTCCGGCAAAGATTTCACTGGCCGAGGCAGAATATTCGTCAATTAGCACAACCAGATCACCTTCATTCCATATTCCATTACTTGTTGAAATATATTCATAACGGGGCCTAGACTTTCCTTCGGTGTATACAATCATTTTCCCTTCAGGCAAAAATTCATCAACCATTTCAAAAACGGCCTGTAAATAACCGCCCGAATTTCCCCTTAAATCGACAATCAATTTTTTAGCACCGTTTGAAGACAATTCTTCGATTGCCTTTTTAAACTCTTTGTGCGTTGTTTCGGCAAAACGGTTCACCTTTATAAAGCCGATGTTTTCCTTGATCATGTATGAAACATCGACACTAAAGAGGGGAATTTCGTCACGGACAATTTCAAATTCGAGTAAATCTTTAAAACCCATACGGGAAATGCTGACATGAACTTTCGTGCCCTTTTTCCCTTTTAAAAGTGTGACAATGCTATCGCTGCGAAGGCCAATGCCGGATACGGTAGATTGGTTGACTTTTACAATTCTATCGCCTGCCAATATTCCAAGTTTCTGAGATGGTCCACCGGAAATGACATCTACGACCACCACTGTATCGCTTTGCATCACGAATTGTACGCCTATTCCCGAAAAATTGCCCCTCATTTCTTCTGCAACATCCCTCATCTCGTTTGCAGGAATATAGGATGAGTGGGGATCAAGCTCTTCTAATATAACCGGAACAGCTTTTTCGATTAATTCATTTTTATTAATTGAGTCAACATAATCTTTTTCAATCAACTTGGTAATGATCGATAATTTATCGGGTTGGAATAAACTAACCGATTGCATGTTCGTTTGGTTTATATTCTTTTGAATACGTGAACCAAGCAAAATTCCAACAGATATAGCCAGAGCTAATAATAATGGATATAAAAACTTCATTTTTTTATTCATAACATTCTTTTCTCAGGGAAAATCTTTAAGATGAATCTTTTCTGGTTTCAAATCTAAAGAAAAGTCCGAAACAATTTGCCCCGGACTTTCAATTTATAGATGAATTTTACCTTTACTTATTCAAATACTTGTTTACTGTGTCGAGCAAGTCTTTTGATCGAATCGGTTTTGCCAGGTAATCATCACAACCTGCTTCAAGAGCTTTCGAACGGTCATCAGACATGGCAAAAGCTGTTTGAGCAATAATGATCATTTCAGGATATATTTTCTTTATCTCACGCGATGCGTCATATCCATTCATTTCGGGCATTTGTAAATCCATTAAAATCAAATCGGTTTCTGGATGCTCTTTGGCGAAATTCACAGCTTCCAACCCGTTCTTAACCCATTCTATTTTCGCATCTAGTTTTGTAAGAACAGCATTAAGGTAAAGATAGTTTGATTCTACATCTTCAACTATTAAAATTAATGGTCTGGCATTGTCTTTCATTTGACCTAAATTTAAATTATTGACTAAAAGTAATCATTCATTTTATTATTGTCAAGAATTATAATTTTTAAGCTTTATTATTTCCACAAGATAGATTCAATTTTAACCAAAAAGTGGAACCTTTTCCTAATTCTGATTCAACTTCGATCGTTCCTCCCATTAATTCCATAAGTCCTTTTGATATGGTTAATCCAATACCGGTGCCTCCAAAAAGACGATTTTTATCATGGTTGATTTTTGTGAACCGGTCAAAGATCGTATTTAGTTTATTGCCGGGAATACCTATTCCCGTATCTCGTATAAAAATAGTCAATATATTTTCGTCGCAGGTAAATCCAATTTCAATTTCTCCTTCATCTGTAAATTTAACAGCATTTGAGATGAGATGGTTTAAAACCTGATGAAGACGGTGCCTGTCTGATACAATCCTGACGTTTTCTTTTGTTCCTTTTGTCCGAATAAGTTTAATGTGCGCTTTTTCTTCAGAAATCAAGGACTTTTCGGCATGATTGCACACCGTGTCGAAAAGAGAAGTAAAATTGAATTCGCCCAGGCTTATGCTCATCTGGTCAGCTTCAAGTTTCGAGAAGTCAACGATTGAATCGATCAATGACATCAATGAATTTCCGTTACTTTGAACTACGTCGATAAAGGCGTTGCGTTCTTGCTGTGTGATGTTTTCCTCACGTAACATATTTGTAAATCCAATAATGGCATTCATCGGTGTCCTAATCTCATGGCTCATGTTGGCGAGGAAGAGCGATTTTAACCTGTCGGCTTCAACGGCTTTATCTTTAGCTTTAATAATTTCGTCGCGTGCTTTGGCTACCTGGGTTATATCTTCAACAATCCCCTCGATTGTAACTTCTTTAAAACCTTCTTCCAACAATGCTAACGTAAGATTGGCAATAAAATGCTCACCATTCTTCTTTTTCATCATGATTTCAGTGTTCACCTCCTTGGTTTCAAGAATCGTGTCAAGAATAAGCGCTCCAAGGTCAGGATCAACCAATAAATCATGTGAGGATATTTTCGAAAGGTCGTCGTCTGATGCGAATCCAAACATTTTACGAAACCGATGATTATACTCAACAACCATCATCTCTTTATCGAGCCTGAAGATGGCAAGTGGAGCATTTTCAAAAAGAGCTCTGAATTTCGACTGGGTTTCGAGCATAACATCTTCCGCAGTTTTAAAACTGGTAATATCGCGTGTAATGCCCACAGTTCCGATGCACTTATTCTTTGAATCTATGAGAGGTATCTTCGTATCAGATAAAAACTTCATGGTTCCATTGTATTCAACCTCATGAATTTGATTTATAATCGGGATACGGGTTCGAATAATTTCCTGTTCATTGTCATAAGCGTCCTGAGCATGTTTGAAAAAATCGAAATCAGATTTTCCAATCACATCATCTGGATGTTTTACCCCCAATAATCTGGCCTGAGCCTTGTTGATTCTGGTAAATTTACTGTCGAGATCTTTAAAATAAATGGTATCGGGAATGTTGTCAATGAGTGATTGCATCAGGTTTTTTTCATGTTCCAGATGTTTTTGTCTTTTCCCTTTCAGAAAATAAGTTGCACCAATAAACAGGCTGATGATCAAAATGCCGATCCAAAACGTAACAGTCTTGCTTAATCTTATTTCATCGGTTTCCTGATTGTAAGCAACCAATCCTAAAGTTACATTCGAAAGTCTCAAATTCAGGTTGTTTCCCGAAATCAACAACTGTTTTTTTAATTCAGGCGAAAAAAAAGTAATCGTAGTTTTTAACAGTTTTATAACCGGTTGCGTTATTTGATATTGACAATCTGGTTGTTGTTCAACCAGATTAAATTCTTCGAAATAATTTACAGTATTCTGCCCAACTTTCGCAAAACTTTTGTTTGTAAAAGCTGAAAACATCATGAATACTATAAATGAATAGATTATCCCCTTGCGCATATTCCCCTTTCGTTTTTAAAATCGGGCTGAAAATAATTATTTTCTTTAAAAGAGAACATGTTTGCCAACATTTATTTGTTTTAGCGACAGGTTTTTTCTTTATATAATGAATTCGATTATCTTTAAAATGTCTTTAATAATGAAGATTTAATCAACCAACAATGGATTTACTTATCTGTTTTATTGCCCCAGTTTTTGTCCTGGTTTTGACATACCTTTATTTCACCATAAAAAATTCAAGGCTTAAAAGTGAATGGACAAAGGAATTAACACTTCGTGAGAATGAATATTCCGAGAAGTTGAAGTCCCTTGAGATGGAAAATATTCTTATTGCGGAAAGATTAAAACAGGCAAGTTCGCAAGTTGATATTCTCAGCATAAAATATGAGGAATGCAGAAAAAACTTAGAATCTATTTCTGAACTCAAGGCTCATTTATTTGAAGAAAACAAACTTCTGGGTGAGAAAATCGATTTTCAAGCCAAAGAATTTGATCGATTACAAAAACAGGCAGCTATTGAATTTGAAAATGTTGCAAATCGTATTTTGAAAAGAAATACAGAAGATTTTTCAGAAATGAACCACACAAAGATTAACGAACTGATTCTGCCGTTAAAGGAAAAAATTCAGAATTTTGAAAAGAAAGTTGAAGAGACTTACGAAAAAGGTTTAAAAGATCAAACTGATTTAAAAGCTGAGTTAAAAAAACTTCATGAACTAAATAACAGGATTAGCGATGAAGCCAGCAACCTGACAAAAGCGTTGAAGGGTGATGTGAAGCAGCAGGGAAATTGGGGGGAAGTGGTACTTGAACGTATACTTGAGCGTTCTGGATTGACAGAGGGGCAGGAGTTTTTGAGGGAAGTTGCTGCCTTTAACTCGGATGGAAAGTCAATACGTCCCGATGTAATTATAAATCTTCCGGACAAGAAACATATCATCATTGATTCCAAAGTCTCGCTTGTAGCTTACGAGCGCTATGTAAATTCAGATCAGCAACACGAAAAGGACAAATTTGTAAAGGAACACCTGCTTTCGATTAAAAGTCATGTAAAAGAATTACATGGAAAGCATTACAGTAGCTCACCTCAATTCAACTCCCCCGATTTCGTATTACTTTTTATTCCCATAGAATCGTCATTCAGTATTGCCGTTGAACAAGATCAGCAACTTTTTAATTTTGCATGGGAAAATAAGATTGTAATTGTTTGTCCATCCACGCTTCTAGCTACCTTGCGTACAATTGCTTCAATTTGGCAGCAAGAAAACCAAACCCGAAATGCCATCGAAATAGCCCGTCAAGGTGGGGCGCTATACGACAAGTTTGTGGGTTTCCTCGAGGATATGGAAAAAATCGGGAAAAACATCAATGCACTTCAACATTCGTATGAAGACGCAAGCAAAAAATTAAACTCAGGAAGTGGAAACCTGATAGGCCGGGTCGAAAAACTAAAAGAGTTGGGAGCTTCAACTTCAAAAAAAATACCTGAAAAATTTGTTGAATAGCAGCTGTTTATACCGTTCTGCCTGGATAAACCTTTAAAGCTTCTTCAAGTATTTTAAGCGCTTTCCCTAAATCTTCCTTATTGAGTACATACGCGATACGTACTTCATTTTTACCCAATCCGGGAGTGGTATAAAAACCCGAAGCAGGAGCCATGAAGATGGTTTGGTTTTCATAAGAATAATCGCTCAGCAACCATTCGCAAAATTTATCAGAATCGTCGACAGGGAGTTTTGCCACGGTATAAAAAGCCCCCATGGGTATCGGAGAATAACAACCATTAATCCGATTGAGCCCGTCGATCAAAAATTTACGGCGTTCGACATATTCATTGTAAATTTCAAGCATATAATCATCGGGAGCATCCAGCGATGCTTCGGCCGCAATCTGGCCGATAAGCGGAGGACTTAACCTTGCCTGACAAAATTTGATAACATTATGACGGACAGCTTTGTTTTTTGTAATCAGCGCACCAATTCGCAAGCCGCACTCACTGTAACGCTTCGAAACAGAGTCGATTAAAATTACATTGTTTTCTATTCCTTCGAGATGGAATGCAGAGATATAAGGGGCGCCTGTATAGCAAAATTCACGATAGACTTCATCGGAAAACAAATACAGATCATATTTTTTTACCAAATCACGAATCTTATTCAGCTCGCTTTGTGTATAAAGATAACCGGTTGGGTTATTAGGATTACAAATCATTATCCCTTTCGTCCTTGGAGTTATCAATTTTTCAAATTCCTCGACCGGGGGTAGCGCAAATCCTTCTTCAATTTTCGATGGTATTGACTTCACAATAGCTCCAGCTACAATGGCAAAGGCGGTATAATTGGCATACGAAGGCTCGGGGACAATAATTTCATCACCAGGATCGAGACATGCCAGAAACGCATAGGTTACGGCTTCTGAACCGCCAGCTGTAACAATGATATCGTCAGCCGTTACTTCGATATTAAACTTCGCATAGTATTTTACAAGTTTTTCACGATATGACCTGATTCCTTCACTTGGGCTGTATTCTAAAATCTCTCGGGTTATATTGCGAATTGCCTCAATGGCTATTTTCGGAGTTGGTAAATCTGGTTGTCCAATATTTAAATGGAATACTTTCTTGCCTTCGGCTTTTGCTTTATCAGCAAAAGGTACTAATTTCCTTATGGGAGATTCGGGCATTCGGTCTCCACGTTTCGATACTTCTGGCATAAATAAACATGTTTTATAGCAAACCGCCCAAAGATATAATTAACAATTTGAAATAAAAAATCAGTCCAAACAATGTGTTTCAAATTAATTGTCTTCAATTTCTGTTAAATTTATAAATAGAAATTGAATTGATAATTGAAAATCGATAAGATATTACCCGTATTTCCATTTACCTCATTATTATGGATTTTATCATGTTTTCGTGGATGCCTGGGTTCTAATTTTGAGGCATTCATTTTAAAAACTTTGACGATGATAATTGGTATTCCAAAAGAGATTAAAAACAACGAAAACAGAGTCGCATTAACACCAGCTGGAGCTGCAGAATTGGTAAAAAACAATCATGAAGTTTTTATACAAAAGCACGCCGGAATTGGAAGTGGATTTAGTGATAATGACTATGTTACAGCAGGGGCGAAAATTTTAGAAACGATTGAATTGATTTACGAAGTTTCTGAAATGATAATTAAAGTAAAAGAACCCATCGAGTCAGAATATGGATTGATTAAAAATAATCAAATTATTTTTACATACTTCCATTTCGCCTCGTCTGAAGTTCTGACCAGGGCGATGATCAAATCAAAAGCGATCTGTCTGGCTTATGAAACGGTTGAACTTGATGACAAATCGTTACCGTTGTTGATTCCAATGTCGGAAGTTGCTGGTCGAATGTCGGTTCAGGAAGGGGCAAAATACCTTGAGAAAACTTTTGGCGGTCGGGGCGTATTGTTGGGTGGTGTGCCGGGAGTATACCCTGCAAAGGTTTTGATTCTTGGAGGTGGCATTGTTGGTACAGAAGCTGCTAAAATGGCCGCCGGTTTAGGTGCCGATGTCACTATTTTGGATGTGAGCTTGAAACGTATGCGTTATCTCAACGACATCATGCCCGCCAATGTTAAAACTCAGATGAGTAATGATTTCAATATTCGTGAAATGGTTCCTACGCACGATTTAATTATTGGGGCGGTTTTAATTCCCGGAACAAAAGCACCTTCCCTTATAACCAGGGATATGCTTGCATCTATGAAACCGGGGACTGTTATTGTTGATGTTGCTGTTGATCAGGGTGGATGCATTGAAACAACCCATCCAACAACCCACGATGACCCAACGTTTCTGGTTGATGGAGTTATTCATTATTGTGTAGCAAACATGCCTGGAGCTGTACCACGCACATCGACCATCGCATTGACCAATGCAACTCTTCCCTATGCTGTTAAAATTGCAAATAAAGGGTGGAAAAGCGCTTGTCGAGATGATATTGCATTGAAAAAAGGGTTGAATATTGTAAATGGGGAGGTATTTTATAAAGGCGTGGCCGATGCATTTAATCTTAAATATTCAGATAGTGACATAGCTTTATAGTTGCGTAAAAATAACACATAGTGAAATTTTCATTAAAAGTCAATTTTTTTTTAAAATAAAAATATTGGCTAACAATCAGAAGATGAGACATCAATAAAACACCTGTAAAAAAATATTTATTAAAACTGATTAAATTCATGTAGAAAAATTTGGAGGATATTAAATCGTGCTGTATATTTGCTTACGAAATCAATTACAAACATGATTGGTTTCAGTCAGATCAAGTCTTTTTCATGTTTGGCGTTTTAGTTTGGGGGATAGTTTTTTGGGAGACATCAGACGATGTCTCCTTTTTTTTGTATAAATCTTAAATGCACCCCAATTCATTCTTCCTGTTCCAATTTTTTTATTTTTGTACGATTTTATTTCAAAACCGTAGACTGTAAATTTTGTCAGATGGAAATTCCTAGCAAGTATGATTCTACTTTGGTAGAAGACAAATGGTATAAATACTGGATCGAAAACAACTTCTTCCATTCAGAACCCGATCATAGAGAACCCTATACAATTGTAATTCCTCCGCCAAATGTTACCGGAGTATTGCACATGGGGCACATGCTCAACAATACGATTCAGGATATTTTAGTGAGAAGGGCCCGGATGTTGGGAAAAAATGCCTGTTGGGTACCCGGTACCGACCATGCTTCAATTGCTACTGAAGCTAAGGTTGTGAATAAATTGAAAGCTGAAGGAATCAATAAGTCAGATCTCACCCGTGAAGAATTTCTCGAACATGCCTGGGAGTGGACCCACAAACATGGCGGAATTATTCTTGAGCAACTTAAGAAATTAGGCGCTTCATGTGATTGGGAACGGACAAGCTTTACCATGGACGAAGAGCGTTCTGCTTCGGTCATAAAGGTTTTTGTCGATCTTTTCAACAAAGGTTTGGTTTATCGAGGAGTGAGGATGGTAAACTGGGATCCGCAGGCGAAAACGGCTGTTTCCGATGAAGAGGTTATTTACAAAGAAGAAAATTCTAAATTATATTACGTTCGTTATAAAGTTGAAGGTTCAGAAGATGAATGGGTGACTGTGGCAACAACCCGTCCTGAGACCATTCTGGGTGATACCGCTGTTTGTGTTAACCCGAACGATGAGCGTTTCTTTAGCCTAAAAGGGAAAAGGGTATTGGTTCCGCTGATCAATCGTAGTATTCCAATCATTCAGGACGAATATGTTGACATGGAATTTGGTACAGGTTGTTTGAAAATCACTCCTGCCCACGATATCAACGACTACGAAATAGGAATGCGCCACCACCTTGAAACCATCGACACTTTTAACGATGATGGTACTTTGAGTGAAAAAGCTCAGATATTGATTGGTGTTGAACGGTTTGAAGCGAGGAAACAAATAATTCCGATGCTCGAAAAAGCGGGGAATCTTGTTAAAACAGAAGAATATGCCAATAAAATTGGGTATTCCGAACGTACCGATGTGGTTATTGAACCCAGACTTTCAACGCAGTGGTTTATTGCCATGGAAAAGTTGGCTAAACCCGCTCTGGACGCTGTTGAGGACGATGATGTGGTATTTTATCCGTCGAAATTCAAAAACCTTTATCGCCACTGGATGAGCAATGTAAAAGACTGGTGTATTAGCCGTCAGCTTTGGTGGGGGCATCAAATTCCGGTTTACTATTTGAAGGATGGAAGTTTTGTGGTTGCTGAAACTTCTGAAAAAGCGCTGGAATTGGCTAAATTGAAAACTTCAGATTCTTCATTGACATTGGCTGATCTGCGTCAGGATGAAGATGTGCTCGATACCTGGGCTTCATCGTGGTTGTGGCCAATCTCGGTTTTTGGTGGGATTACCGATCCCGAGAACAAAGACATTCAATATTATTATCCGACAAACGATTTGGTAACGGCGCCTGAAATTATCTTTTTCTGGGTTGCCCGTATGATCATTGCTGGTTACGAGTTCCGGAATAACAAGCCTTTCAAAAATGTGTATTTTACCGGAATTGTGCGTGATAAACTTCGCCGCAAAATGTCGAAATCGCTTGGAAATTCACCCGATCCGCTTGATTTGATTGAGAAATATGGCGCCGATGGTGTACGTGTAGGTATGTTATTAAGCTCTCCTGCCGGGAATGATTTGTTATTCGATGAAGCGTTGACCGAGCAGGGACGTAATTTCTCTGCCAAAATATGGAACGCTTTCCGGTTGGTTAAAAACTGGGAGATTGATGAAACAATACCCCAGCCACAACATTCAAAAGTAGCTATTGAGTGGTTTGAGAACAAGTTGAGCAACATCATCCTCGAAATGGATGACCACTTTTCGAAGTTTAGGATTTCGGATGCTTTGATGTTGATTTACACCACCGTTCGTGATGAGTTCTCCTCATGGTTGCTCGAAATAGTAAAGCCCGCTTATCAACA